>Ga0326728_10006248_pt1 | contig 32313 bp, 47 predicted proteins | sample MB3enrmetagenome_FD_207602 | JGI IMG/M metagenome (GOLD analysis project Ga0326728, IMG submission 207602) | Lab enriched peat soil microbial communities from McLean, Ithaca, NY, United States - MB31MN | ecosystem: Environmental > Terrestrial > Soil > Wetlands > Peat | place: USA: New York... | reverse complement strand
CGAGGCATGTCTTGCCAGAACCCGCTGGGCCGTGTAACAAATACCCCCTACGGTGTAGGAAGCCGTGCTCTTGGAATTTTTTACCTTTTCCCCAGAATGTGGTAATTTCAGCAAGAATTTTATCGGATACAGAATCGGGGAATCTCAAAAGGTCATCAACGCAAATATGTTTCTTTTGATAAATGATTCCGTGATATTGACTAACTGCTATACTATACACACCACTTTGAAGTTTTGGAAATGTAACAGAAACAGGTTTGTAAGTGTTTGGTCCACAAACTGCCCATTGGACAAGAGATATTGAGTTCAATATGTCATTTTGTTCATCTTTGTCAACGGCAGGCATATCCCTACCACTACTTTTTGTCTTTCTTGCACTGGCGGGTTTGGGTGGAGCGGTTCCGAAAACTTCTAAATTCATTTCACTCATAAATATTTTCTTTTATTAGGCGGCTACCGCATTTAATTTTGGAGATTTTTCACTAATACGTTCCATCATAAATGATATGTCATCACATGGAATCGGGCATTCCGAATTGGGAATATTGAATCTTGAACCACAAAAATCACAACGAATATTCATCATCATTCCGCCACACGGCCCTTTGTAAAGTTCTTCTTTACCACAATCCGGACATACTGCATTGTCTATTGACTTAGCTTCCTCTTTGGTTACTTTGGGATATATCTCACTCATAATGAGAGATCCTACACCGAATGAAAAAAGAAGTCAATTTATAACAAATAGGGGAAAGATTTTGCTTTAAATGATTTTACACGGAATTAAAGCATCTTCATCGTAGGAATAAACAGCGCACAATCTATGGTATCCATCTGCAATAATTACCCGCCCATTTGTAGAATCCCTTATTAGGAGAATTGGTGAGAGTTTGACACCATCTTGTATTTTTCTCTGGTCTTTTTTGACGTGTTCATTACTGACGCCAAGCAGAGACAAACCAGAAGCTCTGAAAATATCCTTTGATTTGAATTCAATAACCGATGCACACCTCAATTTATTTACACAATTGATAGAAGTTGTTCTATCATATATCAAAGACAAATATGACTGAGCAGCCGGATAGTTGTGCTCTTCCGGCTTACTCAGCCATTGAATTTCCAAATTTCTTGGCATATAGCAGTTGTTTTTACACAACCACTGAATTGTAACGTTTGTCTGTAATTGCTGACAACATCAAGTCCAATGGAGTCAGGTACTTAGCCGAACAAACCTTTTTCAAGATTGAAGGATGGCTACCACTAACCAACGCCACGCCAGCGTCAGAGAACTTGATTGGCACGTTATTTTGACGTGAATCCACCTGCCACCAAACGACGTTTGGAAGCTTGTAGCCAGCGCGTTCAAATTTTTCCTTCATTACTTCAAAGTTCGTCTTATCATTGGACGAACTAGCAATGTCAAATTGCATATCTGAAACAATGAACAAGATGGAAGGCATATCCTTCTGTTGAACATGACCTGCCACAGCGGTTCTTAGAATCAAATCAAAAGCCGCTTGAAGGTTGGTGTTGCAATCCCAACCACCATCATCCAAATTCTTGTATTTTTCCAACAGATTGTTACCAATAAGTCGGTGGAAACAAGGATTCTGTGAGAACGTCATAAACACGTCCTTGAATGGGCCGATGTTTCTTTCGGCAAAATAAATCGCCAAGGACACCGCCACATATAGAGGAAGACCGTGCATTGAGCCGGATGTATCGGCGATAACCAATCCCTTACCATCACCTTCGATGAAGTTAGGGAGGGCTTTCCATTGCAAATCAGCCGCCTTTAGTGAAGTTGCTGATTGAGCGTTTTCCACAACCGTTCGTAGAATGTCGTATGGAAATACGGCACTCGCATTAATCTTGGCTTCACCCTTCTCAACACGGCTGAGATATTCCTTGTAACTTTCACCGGCCTTCTTTTCAAAGGCCTTGCGGTAGTTCAAAGTAGCCTTTGAAGGGACTTGTTCAAAATTAATATCATTCCACTCACAAGCACACATCTTAACTTCAACAACGTCAATGTGTTTGCGAAGCTTTGAAAGCGTCTTGCGATACTTTTTGGAATTCCAACCGAGGAATTCACGAAGCTTGTGTGCCAAAGCAACAGATTCTTTTGAAGAAGTGTTTTCAGACTTCAACCACTTCGCCAAGAGTGAAACGCTCTTGTTTTCCTTCATATTGTGCCAGTCGGTTGCTAACTGTGTAGTCATTGCAACCATAGCATCTTTTTCCAATTCGGTTCCGAACAGGGAATAAAGGTCATCCCAACGTCCATAGAGAGGAACGTTCAAAAGGTTCTTACGAACAACATCTGGATAATTGCTTGCCAACCACTTCAAAATGGTTCGGAAAGTCTTACGTTCACCTTGTCCACCACGCACATCACGGATGTAGAACAAAGTCTTGAGGGCCAAAAGTTTGTCTTCAGCAAAAGCCTTGGTGAAAAGCTGAATCACTTCATCATCATTACGCTTGCGCAACGCACCTGCATTACCGAAGAAATCGAGAAGATGACTCAAAGTGCTCTTGTAAGCAAGAGCAAGGTTTTCAGTGACAGTGACATTGCTGGCGTTTTCAAGACCGGCTACAAGGGGATTTGGTCGAAAGCGGTTTTCCAAAACAGAGTTTTGAATTGCTTCCACTTCTTCATAACCAAACTGAGCGGTGTTCTTGGTTTCTGCGTCCTTGACTGATGCGTTCTTCTTCATAACGGTTCCTTTTTTTGTTTGCGAGATAGTTGTTTTTCCTTGACAGGGTTTAATTGCTGTTCCTATCTCAAATTTTTATAGCTAGATTCGCTTTTTTGTCATTGTTATTGCTGCACGAATCTAAAATTTAGCTAGATGCTATCTTTTGTTTTCTTGAATAGAAAAAAGTTTTATTGCTGTTAGCACCTAAAATTGTCTCATTCAACGTTGACATTCTATACTAACTTCGGGTTAGTGTCAAGCGTCTTTTAAAACGTTCCTAACATCCATATATAGGGACGAAAATGAAAAAGCGCAAAAAATTTTCAAATCTGAAAATTGTCAATTTCTTCAATTAAATCATCCCAACATAAAAGACCGCAGCTATGATGGTCAATTGGACATTCGTGGTATTCAAATCCGTCCCCTTTTGAATGAATGGTTTCACAATAAACTTCACCGTTTCTTAAAGAAAGTCTTGGAGTTACACCATCTTCTGAACGAAAGTCTCCAGCGGTGTAATTATTAGCACATACTTTGTTCCAAGGGCAACTTTTTTCAAGACAAATTACTGCTTTATATTTATCTTTGGGTTCTACACTTATTTTCATTGGTGATATTATACCACCAAATTGTAACAAATGTCAAGTTAAACTTCTGCGCCCTCAAAATGCTTTTTGACAGCTATTTTCAATGCTACGGGATTGTAAGGGTGGTCACCCGCACTGAGCATATCTTTTATATCATCTGCTGTTTTGCCCAAATTTTTCAGCATTTTTACGGACCAGTTAGCTTTCCCAAACTCATGATTGTATTCAGTCTTGTTTTTGAAATTTGAGGTATCCCTGAGATTAAAATTTTGGCCACGATGTGCAAATTCGCCTTCTGGAGAGTAACCAGTTTCCCGTTCACTATAAACTTCATCAGGTCCTTCGTCTGCTTCCCAAGTTCCCGGTGCTACACGTTTAATCAAATGATTTGCGTGAAGCATATCACAAGCCCAAGCAACATGCGCTGCTAAATCCCAACCGTACGTGGAAGAAAATTTGCGTCTGGCCAAGGCTGTTAATTCTTTCAAAGGAAACGGTTCTTCGTTATTTTCTGAAAATAAATTAAGAAGATATTCCTCAATATCTTTTGTGACTTTTTCATCACGCGGTCGTTTCTCTCTGTCCCTTGGAACTTCAATCGGTTTTTCTAGTGGTTCTGCTAATGCTGGCATGATTATAAATATTGAGGAATTAATCCAAAATATCAATGTTTATCTGTAGTGGTGAAATCCATATGGTGGTGGTCCATAGTAATAATGACCCCGCCATCCATAGGGGGCACCAAACACAACAACACCCGATGGTGTGTAATAATAGGGCCCGTAGTATTCTCCATAATATCCATAATAAACGACAACAGATTCAGGCGGTGGCGGCGGATATGTGGCAATACAACCCGAAAACAAAACCATAACGAATAGTAGTGCTAGTAGTTTTGTTTTAATGTTATTCATAGATATAACCCCTTTTAAATCCCCATTTTAACCATGCATCAACACAATCAGATACTTTATACCCAACAAATCCCGTTTCTCCTATTTTTTCAGGTTTGTATGGAGAAGTCTTGGTAATATCTTCCAATAACAGAATGATGTTCATTCCGCCTCCTTTTTCCCTCAAATATTCAAGGATGTCCGGCAATGCTTCCTCTCCTTGTTTTATAATATCTTTATAGGTCGAGGAACAAGCACGCATATGGCCAGCAAATGAACAATGACCAGTACTCCAATCATGTTCTTCAATTAATTCTGGCAAAGTTTTCGGTGTGATTAAATTTCCATCCTTATCTATTGGACGAAATTTCTCAATGGGATTTATGTAATCTGGATTATCCCTTACCAAGATATTGATTCCTCTCCACCACATCATTGCTATTCGGCCATCAATGGCAAGTTTACTATCATCTTCACAAATAACCTCTACGCGTTTAGCTTCTTTAAGTCCTTTTAATTTAAAGTATTCAGCTAATGAGAGATTTTTGATTTCCTCTTTTGTTTTTTCTTTTTTAAACCATTTCATATTACCAATCCTTCATTGGTCCAAATTCTTTTATTGCTTTCACCAAGTTTTCAGCAGATTCTTTGCCCATTCGGCGCCAGTCATTTAAACTTCTTGGCACACCACTGATAAAATCAGGGAATTTTTCATCCGCATGATTATTCAAATAAATTGACCAACATTCACATCCTTTTGATAACATGTCAATTTCTCTTCCTCGTGGTTTTCTTACACCTTTATACTTGGGATGAAGTTTACATTGTTCACTCATAATTCAAAATTAGGTTGTTGTTTTTTAATTTGTTCCAAAACTTCGGGTTGTTGTTTACACAGTTCTCTTAATTGGTCACTGGACGTTTTACAGTGCCTTAGTATAGCATCCATAATATCTTTTCTTGTGACATTAGGATTGATTCGACAAGGCAAATCTTCCGGTAATGAATTTTTATCAATCATATTAATTCCTTTAACAATTTATGAAATTCTTTAGAATTTGTAGGAGCCTCTCCGCCGAAGGATGCTCCCAATCTAAACTTCCCATCAATAAATATTTCCAGTCTATGACCAAACCAATCAGATAATTTCGATTTCATTTTGCCTTTGAAATAAGCATTAATATTGCGCCTTACTTGTAATTTAGTAAGGCCCCTTGGAACGCATTTTGGACTGAAAAACATGTGCAATCCTTGTTCATCTCTTGCATTAAGGACGAACCCTTTCTTTTTATAGGTGTCCATTATAATTTTTTGTTCTTTGTCACCAAAATCATCAAAAGATTCTTTTTTCATGTCTTGACATTATCATAAAACCCTTGTATTGTCAATGGAATAAGAAAATAATCATGAAGGCTTGACTTTTTTCCGAAATTGTGTATATTTATGAATCAAAGATGCAGATGTGGTGTAGTGGCAGCCCACGACATTGCCAATGTTGAAGTGAGGGTTCGATTCCCTTCATCTGCTCCAAAAGCGATATTGGTGTTCAACGGTAGCATGTGACCCCTCCAAGGTCGGGGTGAGAGTTCGAATCTCTCATATCGCTCCAGATTTAAAAACAATGGAAACAGCCTGTCAACATTTATCAGACTTTGTAAATGCTGAAATGGACATTGTTCATAAGCATTTGGATGAACATAAATACCTTCGTGGTATTCCTGACAAGGCGGAAGCATTAGCATCGTTTATAAACGACTACGGATGGTTGATAAGAGAGCTTTATTGTAGTCGGATTTGTGAAAAAAGGTCTGAATGTCAGATAGCAGTAACAATGATTAAAGATGGAGACCTGCTTAAGCATCATTTGAAAAGTTTTGATAGTGGTAGTTTGCCCGGTTAGCACAGCGGCAAGTGCGGTGGTCTTATACACCATAAACCCTAGATTTGGGTAAGACGGGGGTTCGAGTCCCTCATCGGGCACCAAAAATTTTAGTTGCCTATTTCTAAATTTGTGATATAGTTATAGGCAGATTTATCGCGGGGTGGAGAAGCTTGGCCCATCTCGTCATGCTCATAACGTGAAGATCGCTGGTTCGAATCCAGCTCCCGCAACCAATTTGGGCTGCTCAGCAGTATGAAAGAAGGGCAGTCGTTCTAGCGACTATCGAGTATCGGTTCTATTGGCGATTGGTGTGTTGTGACTGAGAAAGAACTACGTTAGTAACTCATAGAATTATAGCAACATCGCCTTTGACGGAATTGGCCGCGTTCAAGTTCGGCCAGCTTCGTTAAGAGAACGGACAAATTCTAGAACAAAACTTTCAAATACCATTTGCTACAGTGGCGGAACTGGCAGACGCGATAGTTTCAAGAACTATTCCCGAAAGGGGTGTGGGTTCAAATCCCTCCTGTAGCACCAATTTAAATGGCCGTGTGGATAAGGGAAACTGGAACAACCGACAAACTTAAAATTTGTTATCCTATGGAGGTTCGAATCCTCTCATGGCTACCATATCTTCCCTTATTCTTACCTGCGTGTGTCTTTGTTAAAGAATGACAATTTGGACATAGAATAGTTAAATTTTCTCTTCTACAATCAAATTTATCTCCACTAATATGTTCCAATTCAAGCGGAGCTGGTTGACCTAACCATTCCGTTAAACCACATTTATAACACTTTCTTTCAAAAATTCCGGCCTTAAACAAACGGTCTTTAAGATGGCTCATTGCGCCGTATGCTGAATTTTTTACCATTATTTCTTCAAGTGGTATTTTTGGTGTCCAATCATGCGTTTTTCCTTTTAACCATCCTTGACCCATCCAGTGGGAAACATCAATATTGTAATGAATGATATGTCGCCTCATTGTGGCATAATTTCCACCGGCTATTTTTATTCCATAAGATGACAAAAGTTGAGCCATACTCCTAGATTGTTTTACTTTGTCCCTTAAATCGGTTTCGTTATATTTGTATTTTGTATTCATGACAATACATATCAAATGGCAGACGCAAACGCCAAAATATTTCTATGCGTTTACCGCTTGACTTTTTTATAACCTGTGGTATTATTCGCCCATGAAACTCAACTGTAATAGCTTTTTCGATGGAGAATTCAAAGAAATCAATCTGAATGATTTTCTATCCAAAACAAATATTCATGACACAAAAAGCCCACAATTAGTTCAGGATGAATTGAATAAATTGGGTTATAACACCTTCGGTGGTTATGGAGAAAATAGGAAAGATATTTTCCGTGGAAGTTATTTGGAAAAAACCAAAACCTATTTTCATTTGGGAATTGATATAAATATTAAAGCAGGCACTCCGATTAAATGTCCATTTGATTGTTTTCTTTATGATGTGTTTATTGATACCGACACTGATATTGGTTGGGGTGGAAGGATAATCTTAAAAAAGAACAATAAATGTCCCGCACTTATATTAGCACATTTGAATCCAGAAAAAATGCCTTACAAAGTCATTTATCTCAAAGGGGATATTTTAGGTGAAGTTGGAACGTGGCCTAATAACGGAAATGTCTTTCAACATTTACATGTTCAGGCTGTTGAAAATTTAGATGTTAAAAAATTGGATGGTTATGGTCATGTTGAAGACCTATTAAATCATCCGAATCCATTTGAAATTGAATTTTTATAATTCATTTTTTTCTTGACTTTTATCTTCTTTGTATTATAGTTATGATTGTTCGGGCAATTCCGCCTGAATATAAAAGTCCTCAATTAGAGGCAATGTAAAAAGGAAAATATGAAAAGAAATGACTACGAACTGTGCGTCAAGGTTGATGGCAGTAAACTCCCAGAATATGGCTCTCACGGCAAAACTTATGTCCGTGGAGAAGTTGGTAGGGAATTCACCCTACAATTCAGAAATAACACAGCCGACCGCGTTCTTGCACGTTTTAGCGTTGATGGATTAAGTGTCCTTGACGGTAAAAGCGCAGATAAAGATTCCAGTGGATATATTTGTGATGCTTATGCATCCATTGAAATTGCTGGTTGGCGAACATCCCTTGAAGAAGTTAGAAAATTTGAATTTTCTTCAAAGGGCAAATCCTACGCCGGTAAGACCGTTGGTAGTACCAACTGTGGTGTGATTGGTGTTCAAGTTTATTCAGAGAAACAACCCAAGGTGAAAATTGTTGAAAAACATATTCATCACCATCACGACCATTATCCTGACCCTTACCCAGTTTATCCACCGTGGAGGCCGTGGAGAAAACCATACGACCCTTGGGACCCGTGGAAACCAACCCCTATGTGGGGCGATAATATTATTTGTAAAGACACCAGTTCTTCAACTTATTCTTGTAATTCATTATCATCGCGTTCAGCAATGAAAAGTAGTAATGATAGTGGAAATGCTAGGAAAAGGTCTTTTGGTGGTGGTTGCTCTTGTTCATCGCCAGATGAAGTATCAGAATACAATCTTGGAACTAAATTCGGTGATTCCAAAACCGACCGTGTTAGAACTGTGAAGTTTGAAACGGGAGCTCTAATTACACAATTGGAAATTTATTACACAGACAGAGAAGGATTGGAAAATGCTGGAATAAACCTTGACAAAAAGACTCCAGCCGTGTCAGTTCATCCTCAAGCGTTTGGCGGATTCTGCCAACCACCTGACGACGAAGATTAAGTTTATTGTATAAAACATAGAAAGCCCGGTTTAGTCAGTTAAACCGGGCTTTTCCATTGACTTCCATATTTTTTGTGGTATAATATCTCCATGACAAAACTTGCAACCATCGAAAAAATTCATAGTATTCAATCACACCCAAATAAGGAAGTGGAAAAACTTGAAGTCGGTAAAATCAAAGAATGGCCTGTCGTAATTCCAAAAGGTCAGTTCAAGGATGGCGACCTTGTTGTTTTCATCCAAATTGATTCAATTTGCCCCAAGGAAAACACATATTTTTCCTTCCTTGAAAGACAAAAATATAGAATTTGGAACGCCAAATTTAAAGGTGCGCCTTCACAAGGTCTTGTGTGTCCTCTTTCCATTCTTCCCAAATGGGACCCATCAAAAGAAGTAGATGGTTATCCAACCGTTGGAATATACGATAGAGGAACAGATGATTGGAAATATGCACAAGAAGGTGATGATGTAACCGAACTCATTGGTATCACTAAATACGAAAAACCACTGGATATAAGCATTTGCGGTGATGCTAAAGGTGGATTTCCAACGCATTTAATTCCAATTACAGATGAAGATAATTTGTTAAACAACCCAGCGACTCTTAATGAATTCATGAGTGAGGAATGTTATCTTACAGTAAAAGTTGATGGTTCTTCCATGACAGTTATTTACGAAAACGGCGATGTGCGTGTTTGCAGCCGTAGGTTGGAACAAAAGGAAGGAACAGGTTTTTGGAAAATTGCTGAAAAATATGATTTACCAAACAATCTAAAAAAATTAAACAGAAGCATTGCCATTCAGGCAGAAGCCTGTGGTGGCAAAATACAAGGCAATCCATTGGGATTGATTGAACCAACTATGTTTGTCTTTAATATAAAAGAATTGGATACGGGAGAATGGTATGGTTGGGACAAGATATTATTTATCTGTAATGTTCTAAACGTTCCACCTGTTTTGTCGGTTTGTAAACCTTTTATATTTGATGATACTTGGACTATTGCACGACTCCAAGAAGAAGCAAACAAGGTGGTCTATGTGACTGCAAATGGGGAAATAAAGAAAGGTGAAGGAGTGGTGCTTCGTCCTACCAAACCAAAATATTCTGCTATTCTTGGTAAACCATTGTCGGTTAAAATATTAAATCAAGAATACAAACAATAACTCTATTTAACATATATGAACGAAGACGACGCACCCAACTACGAAAAAGACAACAAAACAGAGGCCGATGTCACTGTAATTTTTCACTCACGAAGAAATTTTTACAATGGACGACCCATTTATTGGTATGAATTCATGACCCAGATGGATGATTGGGATTTTACGGATTTAATACCATCAGCATTTATCAACGTTCCACTGACTGTATTTTATGAATACGGCGGAACACATGAACAAGCGTTAAAAGAATTGACAAACGCGGGTTTTGTGGATATAGTGGAGGGTGATGAAATATAATTTGTTTCTTGATGATACGCGCGAACCAAACAAGTTCCTTAAAGACACCAGAACTTGGTTGGTAGTTCGCAATTATAATCAGTTCGTGGAAACAATTGCAAAGCAAGGCTTGCCTGATTTTATATCATTTGACCACGATTTAGCAGATGAACATTATAATGAAGAACATCCTGATTATGATAAATTCAAAGAAAAAACAGGATATGATTGTGCTAAATGGTTGGTCGAATATTGTATGAAAACGAGTCAATCATTGCCAGAATGGCAAGTTCATTCAATGAATCCCATTGGTAGAATGAATATTAATATGATTTTGTCTATGTACAAAGACAAGGAAGAGGATATTCATGAATGATTTAAAAGACATGGGTGGTAAAAAGAAGGCTTTGGTTATTCTTGTTGGACCACCTGCAAGTGGTAAATCCACTTGGGGTAAGAAGTTTGCATTGGACAACGGTGTTGTTTATGTTTCAACTGATGAAATAAGAAAAGAAATCGGCTCGGGAGAGGGTGACCAGACTGTTTCTGCTGCTGCTTTTGGTATTGCTCGTGGTAGAGTTTCAGCTGCCTTGGCTGCTGGGAAAAGTGCAATGATTGATGCCACCAGTGTCAGTAGAAAATCTCGCAGAGATTGGATTAATTTAGGAAAAGGACACGGAGCTTTCATCATTGCTGTTGCCTTTGAAGTTCCAAAAGACGAACTTTTGAGAAGGGATGCGAAGCGTGAACGTCACGTTGGACCAGAAGTTATTGACAGATTTCTTTACAAATATCAACGACCAACCGAACAGGAAGTTGACAAAGTAATACTTAAATAAAGGTTATGAAAGAAATAGAAATCGTTACTGAAATCGCGGTTTTGGATGGTGGAAGGTGGTTATATGCACCTAAAGCAGAAACACCACACCGTTTTTGGGTGGACAACGACACTTACATTTCTCATGCGCAAGACTTTGTAGAATGGGATGGAGTAAAGGATATTCCCATTGGTTGGGATTATTGTCATTTCAAGGATTACACCAAATCTTATGATGCAATTTTACCTTTAATTAAAAAATTAAAGGATGAAAAACACTGGTCAAGCAATCCGGGTGATTATCCGACTTGGATGTTTTCTGGTAATCTTTGCAAGATTTTAGGTCTTAAACTATGGGATAATGGAACACCGTTAAAGTCACCGTATAATCTTTGTCAAATCATTTTATCAGCAACTCCACTTCAACTCTGTGAAGCTGTTTTAAAAGCGGTAAATAAATGGAAAGAATAAAATATGGAAAAAAACGAAATAATTGACGTAGAAGCAGTAACAATACCTGAAAACGAACCAACTGACAAAACATTAAAATTTATTGATGACCTCAATAATCAACTTACCAATGAAAAAGGCAGATGGACTTATGTAAAAGATGTGGGGGCTTGTTGGGTACCAATAATCTCTCCCACATCGCCTGCTGCGCCAGCCGTACCGTCTCCATCAAACCCCCCTCCCCTATTAGGGGAGCTGATAGAGTGGGGTAATACGTTGGATTTCGATAATATTCCACATAATGCTGTGGTATTAATCAAACTTGATGTCGGTGACCCGTTCCGCGTTCAAATGATGCAACGTATTATCACCAAACAAGTTCTTGAACCACGAATCGAAAAGTTAAAAGAAAGACACATTTGTATCTTATTCATGCAAGCTGAGGACGACATTTCCATAATGACAGAAGAAGAAATGAAAAAGGCTGGGTGGGTTAAAAAAGAACCCAGCATAATCATCACACCTTAATGATGAAAAAACCAACAACCATATCAATGACAGAACTTGAAGAAGTTTGTATGATGTTGGATGAAAATGTCAAACAAAAAGTTCTTGCCACAAGAAAATTACTTAATTCATTGCCAGAACATCCTTATGGTAATTTCAGCAGATGGGCTAGATGTTTGCTTATTTGTCAATCGTGTGGTGCAAAAGATGCATCAGCACACGTAGCAGATTATCCTAATATGTGGTGCACTAGATGCGGCAAAATGACTTATTGGAAAGTTACGCACAAATTAGTGTAGGGCTTGACTTTTATAATTATTGTGATATCATTGTAGAATGAAATACCTTATTCTTCCAGATGTCCATAATCGTTGGGAAAAGGTCGAAAAAATCATCAAGTCGGTGAAAGCTGACAAGGTGATTTTTCTTGGTGACTACTTTGATGATTTTGGAGACAATCCGCAAATTATTGCGGATGTGGCTGATTGGTTTCATCATTCGGTGAACCAAAAAGACCGCATTCATATTTGCGGAAATCACGACCTGCATTATTGGTTTAAAGACAATAAATCCATGCGTTGTTCTGGCTACGAACAGTTCAAATCTGTAGCCATCAATGATTTTGTCACAAAAGATGATTGGGAAAAATTAAAGTTTTTTCACATTCTTGATGGCAAGTGGCTATTGAGCCATGCAGGTGTGCATCCAAGCTGGCTTGAATATTCCAAATTTAAGCCAAATGAAATCAGTGAATTTCCCCTTGAAATGGTCAAGCGGAGATTGACGGGCGAATCCATTGAAGCAAAGAAAGCATTTTATGCAAATAAGATGCATTGGTTTGCTATGCCGGGATTCACCCGTTCTCAATCTCCCTATTACGGTGGTATTACATGGTGTGATTGGAATAAAGAATTTCATCCTATCCGTGGTATTCACCAAATAGTAGGACATACCCCAAATTATAAGTTAAGTTGGAATGTAGTGGAAGAGGGTGCTAATGAATTTAATACGCTCCCTCTGGAGGGAGTATCCAGTCCTACACTAACGGACAAGAGTTCTTACAATTTATGTTTGGATTCTCATCCCGGTTCTCAATACTATGCAATATATGAGAACGAAAAACTTACAATATATCAAGCTGAAAATATAGAATAAACACTTTTTATATTCTTGGGGTTGACATTTCCACCTAACGTGGTATAATGGCAACATACAGTTAAAACTAAAACACACAACCATATGAGATAGAACAACAAATACAACAGCAATATGAACATTATCAACAGAACACAAGTCTTGAAGTTAAACAGTGCTTGGCAAGCTGTAGGTCAATCAACCGTGGGCAAAGCCTTGGTTGACTTAGCCGCAGGCAAGTGCGCTTTGGCTCTTGATATTGAATACGAAAAGGATGAAAAAGGCGACTACATCCTTGACGAAAATGGTTGGCCATCCGGTCAATCATGGCCTCGTCCGGTAACTTGGGAAGAATGGATTACTTTACCTGTTCGCCCGTTTGATGATGTCATTCATTATGGTAATGGCCTCAAAACCATGAGAGCACCTACGGTCATTATTGCTAAAAACTTTAGCAAAATGCCTCTCAAAAAATTCAAAGGCAAGCCTTCCAAGGATGCTATTTGGATTCGTGATAATGGTACCGACCAATACACGGGTAGAAAGTTGAAACGCGATGAAGCTACCATTGACCACGTTCTTCCTCAATCGAGGGGTGGTCAAAACACTTGGGAAAACCTTGCCCTCACGGCCAAGGAGATTAATTCCAAGAAAGGTAACAGACTCAATAGTGAAGTTGGTTTGAGATTGATTCGTGAGCCGAAGGCGCCAAGACCAATTCCATTGTCCCAACTTATCAGAGAAATCAAGCATCAAGACTGGAAGAAATTCCTTCCTCACTTGGTTGAAAATTAGGAAAATTACAATTTGGGTTAAAAATCAAAAACCCCCGTCAAAAATGACGGGGGTTTCTTTTTGTTATAGTTTGATGATTAAATGGTTTTGACTTTCTTTGCTGCAGCCTTTTTCTTTACTTTAGCATCAACATCGTCATCATCCTCTGTAGTGTCATCACCAGCAAATTTAAATGATGCGCCTGCCAACGAACGATACTGAGTTGTGCTTCTGGCCAACGTGTCAAAGGCTACTGCTGTTCCGGCTGAATCTGCAACATAATTTAATGTAGTTCCAGCTGAGTATCCCATCGAGCTACCTACCGCCCAAGCATCCTGATTTGCACCAATGTAAGCAAAATCCCAATTATATTTGGTTTTTTGATGCTCTACCATAGCTTTAACTTCTTGACTTGTGTAAGCCTTCAATCCTTGTGTATGGTCCAAATGGCTGTTATCTTCGCCATCAGTGATTGTTACAACCAAGACCTTTTCAGGACGTTCTTCTTCCGGCGTAGATTCCAAACGAATACCCATATCAACGATGGTTTTGCCAAGAGAGTCATAAAGAGCAGTTCCGCCCCTTGGTTCGTAATTGTTATTATCCAGCAAAGGACACTGATACAAATCAATATCCTCAAACATTGGTTCATATAGTGTGTCAAATTTATATGCAAATACACGGCATGTACCTATTTTTGCATCCTGTTGTGATTTGATGAATGCATTAAATCCACCAATCATGTCGCTTCTTATTGAGGCCATCGAACCTGAACGGTCAATGACAAATATAATATATGTGAGTCCACTTTTCATAAATCGAATTATATCATACGTTCACATAAAGTCAAGTCGTTAATAATCATTTTTTCAATAAGACCATCGAATGTGGTTTTTGGTTTCCATCCCAATTCATTTCTAATCTTATTAGAATCAGCAAGTAATACATCCACTTCAGCAAGACGATAGAATTTTGGATTCACTTTTACCAAAATACAATCCGATGATGGTAATGCTTTCGGACCTGATTCATACCAAAAATATTCATCCACCCCGCTGCTGTTCCATTCTCCTTTTATTCCTACCATGTCAAAAGCATTCTCAACAAATTCACGGATTGTATGTTTTTCTCCACTACCCACGACATAATCCTTGATATGTTTTGATAAATTCTTTGTTCCCCAACTATCACCTCGCTTACAAGCCAAAACATCATTGTACACATCTTGATTTAACATTTTCCACACCGCATCCATCATATCTCCTGCATACGACCAATCACGTTTTGCATCAAGATTACCCAACTCGATTGGAACAATTGGTTTGTCATTGACAATAGCATCAAAAATTTTAGCTACGCCTTTTGTAATCTTTCTTGTGACAAATTCTTCACCCCGCCTTGGTCCTTCATGATTAAACAACCATCCTTGAACCGCATAGACTCCATAAGATTCCCTATAAACTTTTACCAACTGTCGGGCTGCTACCTTGGATGCACCATACGGGCTTCTTGGTCTTGCTGGGTGGTCTTCATCCTGTGGTTCATATACGATGTTGCCAAATTCTTCCGAAGACCCTGCATTGTAAAATCTGCAATCAGGTTTCAAACGTTTGATGGCTTCCAAGCAATCCAAAACCGCCGTAGAATTACATTCCCATGTTTGACGAGCGAAGTCCCACGAAGAAGCTACAAAACTTTGGGCAGCAAAATTGATAAAATAATCCGGCTGAATACACTCAATAATTTTGTATATTGAATGAGAATCTGTCAAATCGAAATTGATTGTTTGAAAACGGGGTTCATTTTCAAGATGTTTGAGATTATCATGATTTTCGACACTTAAACGTCTTACACCACCAACAACAGAAGCACTCGTTTCTCGAAGAAGATAATCAGCCATGTGAGAACCATCTTGGCCCGTAACGCCTGTTATAAATACTACAGTCCCTTCTGGACGATTGATGTTATGAATATTATGAACTTTCATACATTATACGTATTTACAGATAAACGTAGAATACAATTATAATGTGTTTCGTTGAATTTATAATAGATTGACATACTTGTAAGTCTTGGTATTGAGGTCATAATACCAATAACCATCTCTTTTACCAAAATCAGAGTGAAGGGCTAGAGTTCTCCATTCTTTCATCCAGTCGGAATTAATCCAACTCTTCGTTACCGCCAATTCCGTCTCTGAATCTTGAAAACTTCCTGTGGAATTCATCAAAATCTTCCTCCGTTAATCCTAATACATTTACAATAGCATTAATGATATAACAGGAGTGATATTTTCCTATATTTTTCTCCGACAACTTTTTAGCTATAACCGAAGCAAAATATGTCAACTCCATTATTCTTTTCTTCTCTTCATTTTCTTCCACCCCAGCGAGTATCAATCCCGGAATTTTATGGGATGCAATATCAGCCTGTGTTTCTTTTATAACCGCACTTCTTAACAACTCTTTTAATTGGTCAGAGTCCATCTTCGCAGTCTTCAACTTTTCACGAAGTTTTTTTACATCTTTCGCGGTTACTTTTTTAGCTATTGAGAACGTGGTTAAAATACCCTCTTTTGCTAGGATGTGATTTGCTGTTTGCATTCTGTCCTATAAATAGAATGAATTAAAATCGAGCCTCAATCTTTCGAGAAGAACCTTGAATTCTGTCGGGGTCTAAAAAATTAAATTCAACTTTACCTCTGCGTATGTATCCCCGTCCAGTTAAAAACATACAATTGTAGCATAATATTTCTATGTTTTCAAGTAGATGATTTTTTTCATTGCCATCCTTGAAACTTATCAATAATGGCATTTTATTATCGGTTATACGATGCTCGTTGTGATGGCATCTTTCACATTCCGCCTTCTTGGTGCCACTCCGTATAAGTAAATCTTTAAGCCTATAAATGGGATAATTTGGAAATTTACCTTCAATTATTTGATTGAGTGGATATTTACCTTTATCTGGAGCCCAATATCTTTTTCTGTCGCCCTTTCCCCAAGGATTTGTTTTGAATATGTTGTAGGTCTTTGCCCACTTCTTATAACAATTATATCCTACGTTGAGATACTTAGCACAGGCTGTAGCATTATTACAATGTTCTTGAGCTTCTTTTATTTCTGATTCAAGAAGCGGTCTGGCACCTCTGCCTTTGCGAATTCTTCTTGGGTCTTCCTTGATTATACCTATGGATTTCAAATCTTCTTCCGGAAGTTGTAATGCTTCCAAAACAGTTTTATTTTCAAGATTTGCAATCTTTTTCTTGACCTCTTGTAACTCTCTTACTACAGTGTCCAGAACTTTACTTTCCGTCTGTGTCGCCACCATTACTACCTGATTGGGCTGTTGTGTTTCCATTTTCTCCTTTCAAACTTTCTTTTTGAAGGTCAATACCATGCATTTTCATAAAATTAATTCTAAGCATTTCAGCTTTGTCATGCATTCCAGCATTGATTAAAACACGATAGGTGTTATAACAAAAGTGTCTTTCCGGTCTTTTAAAATCCTTCTTTTCCCAACATTCAAGAATGACAGTAACCTTGAACCCCGGTGAATCTTTTCTTTTTTCAATAGCTCGGGTGGCTGCTTCAACGTAAATATCATCGAATACTTCTGAATCTATTTCAAATTCATCCATCCAGAAGTCCGAACATTTTACGACTACTTTTTTAAGCGTTGACACTTTCATATCTTTTTTCATATTATAAATCATGCTCCATGATTGTTGTTGGTTCACCGTGAAATAATCCTGTGATACCTGTGTATCTCCACCCAAATTTTAAATGGTATTCATCTGCATCAACGGTGTCCAAGTATATTATCTTGTATCCTAGTTTTCTTGCCCATGCAAATCTTTTAAGTGTCAGCTTATATCCCAGACCGTTTCCTCTTTTTTCAGGTTCCACCCACAAACCAGCACACCACGGATGTAAATCCACTCCAACATCGTTGTTGATATGAAATGCTCCCATACCAATAGGTTTTCCATTTTCAACAGCTACGAAACATTTGGATTCCTTCTTTTTAGACAAATAACCGGGAACAATATGTGAGTATTCACCTTTATAAATTTCCCACCTTAAACTTATTATGTTTCCAACATAATCTGCATATTTTGGTTTAATTTCCACTATTCTTACAGACATAATCAAATCTCCAAGTCACCGTCATTTAGAAGGTCTAGGTTTTTCAGTTTCTCCTTTACTTTGTCACAAACTTGTTCTTCAACTGTTCCCGCCACAAACATTATTTTTTGAACACTTTTGCTTTTAGCATTTTCTCTCCATACTCTGCCTGTAGCTTGTCTCATCAACACAGCTGAATAACTTGGTGAAATCAATGTTAAACGCGGATTAAGACCATTTATATCATGAAGAGACAGCCCAGCACCACCACTTGCTATATTTACCAAAATTACCTTCTCTTTACCAGATTGAAAATCATCCACGCTTTGTTGACGGACTTCATCTTTGGTCTTACCATCAAAAATACATGAAGTATTCATTCTTTTTGCTATGGCTCGAAGAGTTTCGGTGAAATTGACAAAAACCACCACCGACATACCATTTTCCAACCCCTCTTCAATCATGTCTATAAATAGAGGGACCTTAATCAATTCAATTTGTTGTCTTGCTCTAAGAATTGCAGTCAATTCACTAGCTTTGTCAGTTTTGGTTAATTTAGCCAATTCCTTCAATTCCTTTTGCATTTCAGAATGACATTCATTTATTTTTCTGACTTCTGAATCATCCATGTTATAACATTCAGCAATAATTTCAGATTCAGGAAAATTAGGAATTGTATCGCGGGTTAATCTGACGCCCCTGTTGATAAAAATATCGGTGTGTAATTTCTTTAAAACCTTTTGCCTAAGTTTCATATCTGCGGTAAACTCCAGACCAAAACGACCTCTAAAGACACCGTGTTCGTAGCACCACTGATAATAAGCTGTAGCACCTTTGAATAACTTTAAACAAGTGCCCACGGTTCTAAGCTCAAGAGGATTGGTTGCATTGGTTGCTGAACAAAATAACATTTTGTAATTTTGCTTGAGTGCTTCAATGCACGTTTTTGAATTTTTGGTTTTCCAATTTTTAAGTTTTTGTGATTCATCCCAAATAATTAACGTATCTTTTGGAATTTTCCATATAAACTTTCGTTTATGTGTTTTTCTGTTTTCAACGTATGAAGCAAAAGGAGATTCTGTTTTACCTATTCGAATTTGGTCATAATTAATTATACCAATCAATGAATCTTTCAACCCAAAATGGTCAATTACAACACGGCGCCACGGTTCTATGACGGCTTTTGGACACACCACCATCATTTTCATTTTAAGTTCTCTAGCAACGGCACACGCTACATACGTTTTGCCAACACCTACATCGGAACCATCAATGGCACATCCTGTTTTATTGATGGCTGTTACCAGTTTACTTACAGATTCTATTTGCCAAGGCCTAAGACCGTTTTCGTTTTCAACCTTGTAGGGGGGTAGCCAAAATTCTTCAGCCTCTATGGGAGGGGAGGGCGGTTTCTGGCCACCAACTTCACTGAAATTTTCTATACAAACTTTGGTTTCATAAAGATACCAATGGTCGTCCACCTTGGACACGGAGAACCCTTCATTCCACATCTTATATTTGGCACCATTCCAGAAAGCAAAGAATGAAGGACGATATTCAACAGGGATTTTCCACGCACGGCGCCACATGAGTTCGCCATCTTTGTTTTCCCATTGATAGGGGTCGCTCCATTGAATATCCAAGTTTATCATTCTATAACAAATGACCTACACTTGTTATTAATTGCCGTATTCTTCTTTTTGAAAAGCTGCAACCGTGTGAACATCAGTTCTAACGTAGGCACCATTCTTGATAACTCCCATGTTGAATTGCTCCGCCATTGCGCGTGTAAGCATAACGCCATCCCTATCATCATACCCATATCCCAAATCTAAAAGATTTTGAACATATTGGTCCCTTGATATATGAAACGCACGGGGTATCATATCATTTAAGTATCTAACAAGGTCTGGCACCGTTGGAAAGGTGACATACCTACCTATCGTTGAATCCTGTATATAGAATTTATTCATATCACACTATATGTAGTGTCAATATTGCCATTATGTCTTAGGATTGTGTAAATTACAAGTTTTTATATCAAAAAAGGTCAAAAAACTTATTTTAACTTAATGACTACCGCTCACGGCTTCTGCACTTCCTGACGTAGGTGTTATAGCGTTAGCAGTAGTGGTGACAACAATGGTGGATGTGGTAGGTACTACATTAGAAGCAGTAGAAACCACACTTCCACTTGTAGGAGTCGAAGTAGCTGTTGGTGCTGAAGTTGTTGATGTTTTTGTTGCAACAGGTGTCACAGCAGCAGCTATTATTGAATTCTTCAAATTATTGTATTCGGTTTCAAGATCTTTGTATGCATCACTGGAAATCAATTCCAATTCAGCTATGCTCTTTGGAGCAATATATTCAATTGCTTGAATGAACAATGAACCAATTCTTGTAAATATACTAAACACTGCAGCTGCAGTTGGATTTGTATCTGCTAGTAATCTTAAAGCAATGTATAAAACACCACCAATTAACAATACCCAGAAAATATGACTGGCGAAACTCCACAAGCCTTTTGCTACGGCTCCAAGACCCCAATATGATGTGTAAGAAGCCAATTGACTTGACAATGTATCGGTTTTCAAAGCAGTTTTTTCTGCTAAATTCATGTAATCAGCAATAGCCTTGTCCTTGTTAGCAAGTAAATCCTTCTTTTCGGATTGAAGGTCGGATATTTCCTTGTCTTTTTCTGCCAATGCTTTAGCACCATTTCCATTTATCAAAGCATCTGCCAAGGCTGTCATTGATTTCTGGTCGTCAAGATCGGGAAGACCAGCAATGTTTTGAACTCTGGTATTCAACGCTGCAGCCGCTGTAACAGCAGGGTCATCGTTGATGGATTGATTCAATGAATAACCCACACCAAAAGACAAATCGGATATTTGATACAATTGGTCACTTGTATTTTGTGCAATTTCATTCTGCGCCAAATTAATCTTTTGTGCAGATTTTTGTTCGGCTGTTGCAGATTTGCCAAAAATACCCTTGACGGTTGAACATCCCACTAATAATGATGCAATTATCAGTGAAACAGCTACTTGTTTTAATATTGAGGATTTGATGTTTTTCATAACGTTTCTTTCCGTAACTACCTATAAATAGGTTTAACCATTGAGAATCATCTTTTTCTTTGCCACATTTGTATATGGATAATTTGGATTATTTCCACCTATTTTTTCATATCCATAAGGTACTCTTTCTTCCAATGGAGCGTCAACAATACCAAGACTTTGTTTTAGAAATGCTAGAGCAGCAATTGGTGACATTCTACCACAATTGAATCCAACAATTCCATGTTGCTTGCAAAAATCTTCCAATGTCTTCATATCTTTTTCAAGCCACGTTTGTTTTGGTGTTGTATTTTCTACCTCTCCATCGTTTATTTGTTTTTTTTGAACCATCAATTTATGTGGATCAAAACTATTATTTTGTTTGATGGTATCTATTTTTTTAGAAATTACCTGATTGAAATCAGGAATGATACTCGTCTTTAACTCTGGATATTCTTCAAATTCCATAGTCAGTTGAGTTTCACTTTGATTGAAGTCATTCATAAAGGTTCCTTTTTTATATATTGTTTTCAGTTAATCTTCTTTTATATGGACTATCACTCGGCAACTTATCAAGATTTATCAGTAGATCTCTAACTTCTTCCCATTTATTTCCTTCTTCCGTTTCGTCACCACCATAATCCATCCATAAGTGCCAAACAACGGGAAAATCAATATGCCATTGACTAATTCCATTATCTATAGCAATTATTTTAAGTCTTGCATCATCTGAATTTAACGCTGTGTTTATTTCTTGTAATCGTTTCTGAAAATGAGGATACACTTCCACATCAATTTTCTTTTTACTCGGATATTTATTCCACCATTTGATATAGTCTTCATAGTATTCTTTGAGTGTGGTAAGACAGTCAAACAAAATAGCGTTATCTGGATTATAACCCCGTTTCAATTCTTGATAAAATTTGATGAAAGAACTTGCTTTTCCTTCCAACAAAATTCCCTTGGCGATTTCAGTAAGAAGCATACAGTTAGAAAATATACATCGGAATATCGCCAAAGTGGTGTTTTAAAGCTTGTATTAATTGTGGAGGAATATCCTCTGGTTCATTAAAATTTCTTGACAGTCTCATTTCCATAGGCACACTAATACTTAATTCTTTAGTTTTCCAATCGTATCTACCACGAAAGTTATCTTCAGCTTCATGCATATTCCAATGGTCTGCATGATATCCACCCCTTCTTACTTCCAATTTATTGTTCAACCATACCCACAGAATAGTATCTTTTATAGCTATACTTTTTTTAAAATTTTTTAGGTCTGGATGACCTATATCTTCATAATCTTTTCCAACATCATAACCAATATAGATTCCTTCTTTAATCAAGTTTTTTACTATTTCTTTTATCAAACTTCTTAATTGTGACTCTTTCATGAGATTACCCACTATAATCCATTTTTTTAGGTGGATATTCCTTGCCTATCAAATAGGTTTTCTCAACCATTTTCTTGCTGCTTTTCCTGTCTTGAGCTTTCTTTTTATCTTCCCAATCACGAAATAACATGTTACCAAGAAGATACGCCTGTTTTTCCATTTGTCTCAACCAAGGATTGTGTTGAGCATATTGCGGATCTTCGCCTTCTTTTTTATCTGTTTTTCTACCAGTGGTACTTGTTTGAAGTTTTTCATTTTCGTGTTGCCAATGATGAACGATTTCATGTGAGAAAGAACGAAGAATGTCTTTTTGATGTCGGTCAGTAATGTATAAATTTACAGTTCTGGTATCTGGGTCATAATAAGCTGTTTTGCCCAAGATTTTACTGGCGTTCTTTTCATCCGACAACAATTTTACCTTTGGAACAGTTTTTAGTTGTAATTCCTTCTGTAAATAAGTAAACAACTGTGCCAAGTGTGATTTAAACGTATCCATGTCTTTGGGCATCATACTCTCTATAAATAGTTCTTTATTATCCCTATTTTCACCTAAATTTAAAGATTCTTTGAGTTCTATAATCTTGTTTGCAACATCATCATGTAAAAATAATCCACTCTCAATAGCTGCATCCTTTAATGTTCTCCATTGAAGATTGGTAGGTGGTCTTTGTTTTGAATATTGAATCATTATTTGATGATTATCAGTTACAACTCTAACGAAGCCTAATTGAAATAGTGGGTCGTATGCGCTACCTTCGTTGTGATACGGCACATCTTTCAAAGCCGCATATTTTTTGGCCCAATTCATGTGACTACCTTCTATGCTTGTATCATGAAATTTTCCTTGTGGGTCCAACCAATAATCGGTGTTTTTAGCTAAAATTCTTGATTGTTCCTTTAACATATCTTCAAATAGCAGGGACTCTGTAAGGTCTATTTCCTTGTTTTTTACTCCATCTTGTAGTTTAAATCCTAATTCAATTGCAGCAGTTTTCAGTGCTGCCATTTGACGCTCATCTGGCGGGCCTACCCTTTTATCATACTCGAAATACATTTCTTTTGAGGACCTGTACAATGAAACTCGTATAAAGCCCAATTGAAATATTTTTTCTGATGCTCTGTATTCATCGTAGTCCGTATGATTTTTTGACAAATACGATTTAGCCCAATTAAGATGCGAAGAACCAGCCGAAATAAAATTTCCTTTTTTATCCAGCCAAAAAGAAGTAAATCCAGCTCTTTTTAATTCTTCTGTTTCCCAAAGACCTTTGAATAAATCTTTGGCACGGGTGGGATAGTCAATAGGTTGAACAAACCCATAATTTTTCGACTCTAATTCAAGATTTCTTGATTTAGTTTCATCTTCCAATTCCCAACCTTTTTCTATGCAGTAGTTTCTTAACGTTCTTAATTGAAGTGCGTTCGGAGGATTTTTTTTATCATATTCGAAAAAAAGTTTTTTTAGTGGACTATTTGTAGCTATGCGTATAAACCCAAGGTCATACATTTTTTGCTCAATTGTGTCTTCTGTAAATTGTACGCCTTTAGATGTTAAATAATTTGCTCCCCATGTATAATGGTCGCCGGAAGCCGAACCCACTCTGTAATACCTACCATTTCTATCCAACCATCCCAAGCCTGTGATTGTTTGACCTGAGATTTCTTCTTCAACGGTTGGAGTAGTTACAAAAGTAGGTTTTACTTCGTATGGAACAGAATCATCAAAATAATCACTAAAACTAAGACCTTCCCGTATTCCCATGTGGGAACGGTAAGCACTCAGCTTCTTTTGTGATTTTTTGATGCGCACATTGAAGATTACGGCTTTCTTTTATGAACGCCACTTGAAGTTTTCTTTGGTTTTTGAAATTTTAATTTGGGATTCTTCAAAGTGGTTTTTGGTTTCATTCCTTTTTGAATGGATTTCGCAACCTTACTCGGCTTTTTGGAACCTTCATCCAAATCGTCGGCCCATCTTTGCTTGCCTCTTTGTGGAAGATTACCATGAGGAACAGTTCTATAAGAACTATGTTGAACAGCTTGTCCACCTACTTCATCCATAGAAGTCTCATCTTCTTCTGCCCAATCAGGACTAAAATGGGATTGCATACCTTTTTCAAAGGTTTCATCTTGCTCATCACCCTCACTCACTTCTGGGTCGTATTCATTTGTTCTAGCAAAATCGTCTTCAGCCGTTTTGTACAATCGTGGTTGAACAACTTTATATGACGGCCCCATTTTCATGTCAACGGTGTTTTCATCTACAGACTCTTCTTTTTTTCCTTTGTAAAGGTCGCCACCCGGTTTTAGTCTTTTAGCCAATGCCTTTCTATGGGGTGTGCAAGTGGGTTTAGACATTGGTGTGCAATATCCCTTGTGAGATTTCTTTATAGCTTTTTGAAGAAACTTTTTCTTTTTCTTTTCAGCAATCATGTCAATTTTTTCACGGAGAGATTTCAATTCGAATAATTCAGATTCGGTTAGATTTCGTTGTGCGTTAGCAAGAGTGACATAACGTTCGTTCATCATACATTCTTCTTCATCATCATACATTTCACTGATTTCCGGTTCATATTCATTTGTTCTGGAAAATTGATCAGGTTCAGATGTTTTAAGTAATGTTGGATGAACAACTTTATATGACGGACCCATCTTCATATCAACTGTTGCTTCATCCATATCTTCCTTCTTATTTTTCTTACCGAATGTCCCCTTATTTTTACAAAATCCACATGTGCATCCAGCTTTGTGCTTACTTTCATTTATTTTCATCCATTTGCCAGACGATTTATCAAATTTTATTTCCTTCAAGACTTCCTTGACAATCTTACGAACTTTTACTTTGCTTTCATCCAATTTAGCTGTATTAGCAATGGTTCCCTTCGTATTTAGACCACCTTGTTTCTGTCCTTCACCCGGAGACACAGGTCCGCCTACAGATTTTGAAGCAATTGAATTTTCAAGTTTTTTACCACCTGCTGTCAAAGGTTCCTTGTCACCCTCTTGATTAGCTGGAACACCGCCTCTGTCTTTGGTGACACCAGCTTTTGTCATACCTGACAATTCACCTGTTGCTGTCTTACCACTCATTTTACCAACCTGAATAATTTTACCGAGACGAATTGGTTGGCCGTGATGTGGAACATTTAGAGCGCCACCCAAAAGGGGCAATCCACCGTTTTCATCATATTCACTACCCATTTCTTCTTCATTACCCATATCATCCTCACAAGCGCCACAATGTTCTTCGACACCCTCTTCTTCTTCTTCATCTTCACCGCAATGACCGCAGTGTTCTTGAATTTTGGAATAATAGTTTGCATCGGTTTGAAGATTTTTACTTGCAATAGTTGCTGCAGTTAGTTGATCTTCGGTGTGTTCAATTTCAGCACTGACGCCTTTTTGAAATTCTTTTGGGTCAACACCTTCTGGGATAAGATTTTGAATATCTTTCGCAGTTGTCTTTTTATTTTTGAAGAAATCTCTATATTCCATAATGTATATAAATATTCATTTGTTTTGTTAAAACCGACAAAATGTTACGATTGGTTTCCTTGCTTAATTGCGTTTCTTTTGTCATACAAGTCTTGGAAAATCTTACGAAGTTCCGGGGTGTCAGCTATTGCCACACTTTTTTTCTTTGCAGCAATCATTTCATCAAGAACCGCTTTCGTTTTGGCAAAAGTGGATTCGTCAACTTTCATTTTTTTATCATCAATGTTTAACATATTTAGCCTACTGTAGTAATGTGGGTCTTCTTTCAAATTTTTCAACACGGTTTGCTTAGCTATAGCTTTATCTTTTTTCACCATTTGACTCAATTCGTATTGAAGTGCTGACATGATTTCATCTGGAGAGGGGGTTTGTTTCTTTCCTTTAAATAATTGGTCAACTTGCGGGTCAAATCGTTGGTCAGGATTGAGTGGTTTTTCAGATTGTGCTCTGTCAGTTGCCGCAGAAGGACTCATGATTTTATTGCCCATTTTCTGGCCGGCAACCCCTTCACCATCGTTAGCTTTTCTATCAGAGTCATGAACAATTTTACCGTCAGGATATCCTGTTTTTATTGCATTTCCATCGTCATCCTTTTGTTGCCTGTCAGGCATGGCAGCGACAGCGGAACCAGAAGCGGTATTTGGCTGAAAATGGTCTGTAGTTTTGTCAGAAGAAGAAAAATGAGACGGGCTTTGTGTAGTATTTCCACCGCTGGGGGTACCATAGCCGGTTTGATAGTTTAACGTCCCACTACCACCGCCGGGTGCTCCATCAATTGCATTTTCTCTGAGGGTTCTCTTAACGACTTTTTTTGCCATACATATAAATAGTATAGCTTTGTCTAAAACCTTGTCTATTTAATGGAAACAAAATCCATATACTCAACTGGTACGTTAAGTTCTTTTGCTAATTTAATTTCTGCTTGAACACCCGTAGAATTTTCCCACCCATCCAATTTCAATACCACCAAACATTTACAATTTTTTATGATAACCCTGTCATATCCTTCCCAGTATTGCCAATCGCCGGGTAGAGCACCAGCAAGTGCAATTGGATGTGTGTGAGCTATTGGACTGAAAATATAAAACCCCTCTGACATCAACTTGGAGGCAATCTTACAAACATCTTGAAAACGATTTTCCTTAACTGCTGGGTCTTTGTGAGTATAAGGGCTTGCTAAATAAATCAGTTCACCTTTATTCATTTTCTTCTACAGGTGTAGTAAATATCCATCTAAAAGGTTGATGAACTATGAAATCAATGGGATACGCAAACATTTCAAATAACCAATTTGGAACCCACTCCCTTTTTATCGCTATCAATTCGTAATTAGTCATATTTTAAAGATATTGTGGTTCATCCACATAAATGTTTTCTGAGATAAGTTTTATTTCAGCCTCGGTTTCGTTTAATTTTTCAACTCTAAAATAGAATATTATATGCATTCCACCACCTTTAATGTTAGAAAGTTGTTTTTCCACACTGCTTTCCTTTGAAAAATCAAAACAATCACCTTCAACTAATTTGTCCTTTCTTCTGCTTAGTTTTTTAGCAAAATGTTTCTTCCATTCACCTATTCTCATATGTTACCTATATTCTTTTTTAAGCAATCTCCATCGGTCTGAATCCAATTCTTTTTCTCCACTGTCAATTTTAATCAACATGTTCAGTATGTCATCCATACTGTCGTAAATATATTTGTGTGGAAACATTCCCAACAACCATAAAGGACATTGTTTCTTAGAACCAGCAATGGCAATAAAAGTGGGTCTTTTCATCTTTACAGCCGTTACCAATTCTTCCATTGTGCCAAAAGTTGGAGTTTTTGGATTGATATATGCTATGATAAAATCAGACCTGTCAACCAAATTCAAATCATAAGCCCTGATTTCCTTCATTCTTTTTTGAACTTCGTCGTAACTTTCACTTTCCATCAATTCCGCAAGATGTCTTTTAACATCATCGTTTTCTTCTATATCTTTAAGAAATGGTTTATGGTAGGGATTAAAAACAATTATACCCATTTTCTCAAGAGCAGGTTGCATTTTATTTCTCCAACCCTCTCCATTCTCATACTGCATTGGTCCTGCAAGATATGTCTTTGTCTTATATAGAAGATTCTTCATTTATCCTTGGTTGGAGCGGGAAATAACTTCCAATGCTAAATTGTAATTTGCTGTAAATTGAAGTATTTCCTTCATTTCCAATACCGGAGCATAGTCGCATATAATAACCAATGTCGGTTTCATGTGCGTGGGATGAAGTTCCACAAATTCAGCTCTGTTGAACCATTGTTTGTTTTTATTGATATCATAGAATTCACCGAGTATTCTTCGGTATTCTTTGCCTTTTGGTAATCTACGTGGTAATTCCAACATAATTTTTTCCTTATTTTAGATGTTTTAGTATTTTATACATACACGCCAAAAACGTTATATCTCTGACTTTTGGTATGACTAATTCTGCTTGATACATAGAATCAGCTAACTCATATATAATGAGTGCTTCTTTTCCTTTAGCGTATTCCTCAACTTTGTCAAATAAATATCTATACACTATCTCCAGCGATTCTACATCAAATTCTGTAGTTATTTGACGAATTTCATTAAACACACCAGCTTTGTTTGGTGTTTTTAACAAATCCACCAATTTGTTCAACCTGTCCATTTCCACAGCATTTTCCTTGGAAATCTTGATTTTAAGAATGGTATTTCCCGCTTCGTCTGTTGATTCCACCGTTGACTGTTGTGCAAAGTTGATTATTTTCCTTATGTCAGGATAGTATGTATTTATAATAAAAACTACATCCTCTTGTGTAAAAGACACTTTTTCATTCTGTAAAATTTTGACCAATCGTAAAGCTACGTCTTTTTTTGAAACAGGCTTGATTTCAAATGATTGCATCCTCGATGAAATCGGGTCAATCATTTTTTCTACAAAATTACAAGTAATGATGAACCTTGTATGCGCTGAATACGCTTCAAGCATGTTTCTAAGAATTCCTTGTGCGTCTCTGGATAATCTGTCAGCTTCATCAAGAATGATAACTTTTAGTGGGTTGAAGCCTGCCGAAGAAGCGTAATTCTTCATTTTGATTCTAACATCTTCAACACCGTTTTGGTCTGAAGCGTTGATATAGAGAGAATCGCATCTTACATTCTTCGTAAGAATTTTTGCCAATGAAGTTTTGCCCGTTCCAGCGGGGCCAAACAAAAGAATGTGCTGGAAATCCCCTTGCTTTATGAATTGAGCAAATTTTTCCTTTACACTTTCATTTCCAATATACTCATCCATTGTGGATGGTCTATATCTCTCCACCCACAATGAATGGTCTTTTTTCGGAACGGTCTTTTCTTCAACCATGAAGTCCATAACCCTTATACAAATTTAACCTTGAGAACAGCTACTTTGGATTTCAAAACTCGCTTAATACTTGGAAGTTCCCCTTTTATCTGTTCCTTCGTGAGAATTTCCTTAAACCACGGGCCAATCCATTCACCATGACTCTTGTAAAATAATCCGTAATATTTTTGTTGATTTTTATTTAATTTCATGTTATTCCTTTATTTTCATTATTGTTATTAATCTTCCACTTCTGTTTCAACCAAGTAATACTTGCTCTTGAAATCGCCATCACTGAATGATATACTTGCCAATCCAAGTTCTGACACATATAAAACAGGATTCTTTACTTCACTGTTTGCTGCTAGAATTTCTTTAAGATGTTTAGCATTGAAACTTATTGGTTTTGTAACCTTGTCTTTACCAGCCGTTGTCGAAACTTCCAAGGCAATTCGGTCTGATAAATTCTTTTGTTTATAACCTAATACCATTTCCAATTTTTGTTTCTTTTTGCTCATGATAACTGTAAAGAGAGCATCCTTGTCATCAACACCGCTGAATGATTTGGAAAATGTGTCAATAAATTCGGTTGTGAGATTAATTTCCACCGTGAAAGGTGGAACATTCTTCATTGATGGAATACCATCAACACCCTCAACACCACCAGCCACATACGTCGCTGTATTCTTTCCGTCATCAGCAATAACTTGACGAACTCTTGTTTTATCATTTTCATCTATATCCAATGACAATGCAATATTATCAGAAAGAGGCGACAACAATCTTTTTAGTTTACTGGTGTCCAAAACAATGATATCAACGCCGTTAAAGAAAGCTGCTTTTTCATACTGAACAGAAGCATATAGCTTTTTATCAGAAGTCATGGCTGTAACCGACAGGTCATTATTACTATTAGCCGTCCACACGACACCTTCAAGGGTGCCGTTCAAATTATATTTTTTAATAAATGTTTCAAGATTTTTCTTTTCCATATTATATTCTCCAGTAGTGTTATATCTTACCACATCGTTCAGGATTTGTCTATTTTTTATATTAAAAAGTGTTCTATGCGAATGTCTCCAAAGTTATTTTAGGTTTAGGAGGCGCTTCGTCAGGGAGACACAACTGAATATCTATACTGAATTTTTCAGCAAAAGGTTTAAGTTCCTTCTCAATCAATTGTTTTATTTCTATTCTACTCGGTGGTGGAGTGAAACCAATAACTTTACCATAAGGGCCACGCCTTCCATTTTTTCCGCCAAGAAGAGGCATGTTCACTGATTTGATGTCATTTTCCAAAACGGCAAGTTTCAATGACTTGATTGATGATTCAATCCATTCAAGAGTGCTCCAATGTTTCCAATCATCCTTTACGGCCAACCCAAGAAGATAAATTTGATGTTCAGCATCAAAATAAGTGTAACAATCACCGGGACGAATTGCATGTTTCAAACATTGTTCTCTATAATGTTCAAACATAATCGGATATCTCTTTTTAAATTCCAAAGCGATACCCGCACCCATTACACCAACACAATTGATGGTGTTCACATAAGCATCGGCAGGCGTATCAAAGATGGACTTAAAATTTGTTGTAAATTTTTCACTCATATTAATTCCCACGATTTCCACTGCTTAGTCCACGCAAATGTTTTTTTACAGTGCCAACACCTTGACGCACCACGAACTTCGCCATCATTTTGAAAACGAACTATCTTAATTTTTTGGTCAGCCCCACAATGCTTACAATAAACCTTTATATATTCTTCTCTATAATTCATCCGAAAAACTCATGTTTAGCTGTCTTACAAGAATTGACATTTTTTTTATTTACATTGACGACTCCCAAATCAATTTTTGGCATATTTTTTATAATTTCATAGCCATCATCAACTTGTTTTTTCCATTCCAAATCGGCCTCTTTTGGATAATCTATTGTCCATTTAACCGTGGATTTGTCAAGCATTTTTCTAGCTTCCTTGGATAAGGGCATAATGTATCTGAATTGTTTTCCCCTAATTCTAGTGATACCTTTCATTTTCATAAAATCTCGCGTCAGCCAAAAAACTCTCTCCTTGTTACAGAATTTAGCATTTTCAACGCATAGATTGTGTGAAGTTCTTGGATGAATTTTTTCACCATCAGGGCCAATGTAAATATCAGTCCATATAAAACCACCATACAAGAAATTAGCTGATTGGTACACGTAACCACACTTTCCAACAATTCCATCGGCCCAAGTGTATAAAAACAATTTCTTTGGTAGATTTATTTTCATCCATTTAATAACCGCAGACAACATTTGTGATTCAGAATTCTTTGGCATTTCGGGGAGCATACACATTTTTCCAATTTCATAATAATCCTTGGTTGCCAATGATGGAAAGAGTTTTCGAATAGTGGCAATGGGTTGTGTTCCCCAACCAAGTGTCAATACACCAACCATTTTGTCTCCGATAAACACACCAAGATAATGCTTGGTAAGTCGCGGCATTACTTTGGAATAATGATGTTGTTGAACTAACTCCGCTGCGGTATATTTATTTACTTCTCTGATTGTAAAATCAAATTTCATGCTCTTTAAGAAGAACGGGCCTTACACTGTCTCTTGGAATCTTAAACCCCAAGGCTTCATAATATCCACCGTCTTTGTCCCTATTGGGTATTGAGATTGGCGTTAGTTTATTTTTCTTTATGAATTCATCCAAAAATTCACATAAATCTACAGGTGAAAACCAAAAGAAAATTTTATTTTTGATAAAATAGTAAACAAAGTAATCAACTTTGTGTTCTTGCGAACGCCAAGGACCACCTAAAATTTTTCTTTTACCCGATACCGTGAATTGTTCCATGAAAAAATTTGGTGTCTTTCTCATGTCGTAACTGTCGGTTTTCAATTCTATGGTTTTTCCATTATTTAAAAGAAAATCAAACT
>Ga0326728_10006247_pt1 | contig 32314 bp, 23 predicted proteins | sample MB3enrmetagenome_FD_207602 | JGI IMG/M metagenome (GOLD analysis project Ga0326728, IMG submission 207602) | Lab enriched peat soil microbial communities from McLean, Ithaca, NY, United States - MB31MN | ecosystem: Environmental > Terrestrial > Soil > Wetlands > Peat | place: USA: New York... | reverse complement strand
GTCGTCAGGGACGGTGTCAGCACGCACCAGGATGAGGGGATCATCTTGATGCACCAGGATTGAGGGAGATCCTTTCCCTCGATGGGCCGCTTCGTCGGCGGTAAAAACGACGCGACCTACGGCCGCGCCGGGCGATGCCGGCAGACCTTTGGCAATGACTTTCAGCGGCTTCTTCTCATCCAGAACGGGATGGAGCAACTGGTTCAACTGGTCGGGCTCCACGCGCATCAGCGCCTCATTCTTGGTGAGGATGCTCTCCTTCACCATGTCCACGGCGATCCGCACAGCCGCGGGCCCCGTGCGTTTGCCGTTGCGCGTCTGGAGCATGTAGAGCTTGCCGTTCTCGATGGTGAATTCGAAGTCCTGCACATCCTTGTAATGCTGCTCGAGCCGGGTGGTGAATTCGCGGAGCTGGTTGTAAACGCCCGGCATGATTCCCTCCAGCTCCTTGATGGGAACCGGGGTGCGCACGCCGGCCACCACGTCCTCGCCCTGCGCGTTCATGAGGAACTCGCCGTAGAACTCCTTCTCGCCGGTGGCCGGGTTGCGCGTGAAGCCGACACCGGTGCCGGAGGTCTCCCCCATATTGCCGAAGACCATGGCCTGGACGGTGACGGCCGTCCCCAGGTCATCGGAAATCCTGTTCAGGCGGCGATAGGTTTGCGCGCGGGGATTGTACCAGGAGCGAAACACAGCCTCAATCGCCATGTTCAATTGCACTTTCGGGTCCTCGGGGAAGTCCTTGCCGGCGTCCTTGCGCACCACCTTCTTGTAGTCGGCAATGACGGCCTTCAGGTCTTCGGCCGCCAGGTCGGTGTCGAGTTTGACGGGCTTTTTCTTCTTCTGGCCTTCGAAAACGTGCTCGAACTTTTCCTTGGGAATCTCCATGACCACGTTGCCGAACATCTGGATAAACCGGCGGTAGCTATCGTAAGCCCAGCGCGGGTTTCCGGACTTCCGGGCGTAGGCTTCGGCGACGGCGTCGCTCATGCCGAGGTTCAGGATGGTGTCCATCATGCCCGGCATGGAGAACTTGGCGCCGGAGCGCACGGAGACGAGCAGCGGCTTCTGGGGGTCCCCCAGCCGCTGGTCGAGCAGGTCCTCAAGCCGATTAAGGGCCGCGAGGTACTCGTCAACGATCGGTTGGGGCAGCTTGTTGCCGTTTTCAAAGTAGATGCGGCAGGCGGAGGTGGCAATGGTGAAGCCGGGCGGAACGGGCAGCCCGGCGTTGGTCATCTCTTGGATGCCCGCTCCCTTGCCGCCGAGCACGTCCTTCATCGTACCGTCTCCTTCGGCCTTTCCACCGCCGAAGAAGTAAACGTATTTTCCCATGATTTTTACCCCTTGGTAAGTCTCAACCTTATTAGTTGCGGTTTGGGGGCGGTTGGGTTCAAGACATATCGCCGAGCCGATAGAACCCCCCGTCATGCTTCGGGCGTCACGTACTCGACAAGGCGGTCGAGGTGCCCACAGCAGGGTGGCGGAGCCGCTGGCCACTGCAAGCAATTATAATAAGGTGTTACACGACACCAGCGTGACCAACATGATGGGGTCGCCAGAGAGTTGCCGTTGGCGCCGGGCGAGCAACCCCGGAAGGGGCGAAACGAATGTTGGTCGTGGAGGTTCTGGTTCTCCTACAATGTCGACGCGTCGACATTTCCCTCGATCTCAGAGAAGTGGGCGATGCCGGAGAAGAGTTCATCGAGCTTTCCGAGCAGCCGCAGCCGGTTCTGGCGAAGCGCCCGATCCTCGGCCATGACCAGCACTTTGTCAAAGAAGAGATCCACCGCTTTCCGAAGGGTGGCGATCGCTTGTAGTGCCCCCGTGTAATCCTTAGACGCATCATCTTTGGAATCAACGTGCCTGGCCGCTTCCGCCGCCACGCCTCGATAAGCGTGGTAGAGCGCGGCCTCCGGCCCTTCCTGTAGGAGCGCTTCCTCGACTTCGCCAGGCGCCCAGTCGTTCGCCGTCGCCGACTTCGCCAAAATGTTCTTGATGCGTTTCGCTGCCGCTGACAGGGCAAGGAAATCTTCGCTGCCGCGAATTCGTTCAACCGCCTCCGCCCGGTGCAGCGCCTCGATCGGCACGTTCCACCCCGCCGCAAGGACAGCCCGAACGGTGTCATACCGGATGTGCCTGGCAGTTTCGAAATAGAATCGCAGGCGCTCCTCCAGGAAGGCAAGCAGCGCTCCACGGGCCTGCGGATCGCGTTCTCCCACCTGATCCATAGCCGCATACAAGGGCTGTTCGACCGTCTGCCTGAGATCAATGGCGATCCCGAATTCAAGTAAAATTTTAATAATGCCGTTTCCCTGCCGCCGCAATCCAAAGGGGTCACTGGACCCTGTCGGCTCACGACCGGCAGCGAAACCGCAAGCCAAGCTGTCGATCTTGTCGGCGAGTGAGACAACGGCTCCTACAATGCTCCGTGGCAGCTTGTCGTCCAGTCCCGCCGGCCTGTAATGGTCGTAGATGGCATCCGCCACCTCGGGCGGCTCTTCTTGAGAGGCTGCGTAAAGCCCACCCACAACGCCCTGGAGTTCCGTAAACTCCTGGACCATTTGCGTCGTCAGGTCGCATTTGCACAGTTGGGTGGCCCGCAGCGCATGGTCGGCCTCGGCCCGGGTCATGTTGCCCTGCCCTTGGAGAGTCGAGCACAGCTCCTTGGCGATGGCGTCCATCCTTCGGACCTTGTCGCCGTAGCTCCCGAGCTTGGCTTGGTAAGTAACCTTCTCCAGCATCGGGAGGCGGTCGCGCAGCGGCACTTTCTGGTCAGCGGCCCAGAAAAACTCGGCATCGCTGAAGCGAGCGGTCAGCACGCGCTCGTGGCCGGCGCGAATCAAGCCTTTGGGGTCTCCCGGCACATTCAGTACAGTTACGAAACGCGGCTGGAGCTCCCCGGCGCTGTTTTCCACGGCGAAATACTTCTGGTGGTCCCGCATCACGGTAATCAGGATCTCGCGCGGGAGTTTCAGGAACCGCTCCTCGAAGCCTCCCAGCAGGGCGTGAGGCCATTCGGTGGAGTTGACCACCCAGTCTTCCAGGTCGCGGTCTTCGATCAGCCGAAGATCGGATTCGAGTTCTTCCGGCAGGGCCTTGACGCGGGAACGAATCGCCTCCAGGCGCGCCTCGGGATCAGTCTCGCCAGCCCCCGCACGAAGGATGTTGGCATGTCCCTTCATCGCGGACAGGCCTGGAAGCTTAAGTAATACTTCAATTCCGTCAAGAACCATCCACCGGCGCTTTTCCGGGTCAATTTCCACCTGAAGCTGACGCAGTTTTGGGGCGTAGTCACCGAAGCCCGTGACAGCGGCCGGCGCGGTGCCGAGGGCTCGGTGGCCGTAAGTCAAACCAGAACTCTTCACCCCCGCGACCTCGAAAGAGACGACCTGCGCTTCCTCGCCCCTGCCGAGCAGCGCCAGAATCCATCGAATGGGCCGCACGAAGCGAAGCTTGGAACTCTCCCAGTACATGCTCTTGGGAAAAGTCAGGCCCGCGATGACAGTGGGAAGAATCTCATGCAGCACCTGCACCGCTGGCTTTCCCGGGGTGACCTTCTTCGCCTGGACATACTCACCCTTCGGGGTCGAGACTTTAAGTAAGGCTTCAACTTTCACGCCGTTCTTTTGCGCGAAGCTTTCGGCCGTGCGGGTGGGCTTTCCCTCGGCATCGAACGCCACCTTCACGGGAGGACCGAGGACTTCCAAAGTCTCGTCGAGTTGCCTTTCGAAAACCTCGGGAACATACGCTGCAAGCCGCCGAGGCGTAGAGAAGGCACTGGCATTGGCTGCTTTTGCAGCCCTCTCGCCTAACTCGGCAAGCGGACCGGTAGGGGGATCTAAAAGCCGGGAGATCGCTAAGTTTCCAGCCAAGCGTTCACGGAGATCTTTCTGCGCTTGCGCCAGAAACCGCGCGGGAATCTCCTCGCAGCCGATTTCGAGGAGCAGCGGGAGGGACTGGGGACTCGGGACTCGGGACTCGGGAACGCCGTCCTCGGTGGCGAATTTCGAGTTTCCAGTTTCGAGTTTCGAGTTCATGCCGGTTGGGCCTCCTCCACCGGCGACATCCGGCCGACATACATCGCGGCCACGCGGCAAGCCATCTTCCTGATGCGGGCGATCAGGGCGACGCGCTCGGTAACGCTGATCGCGCCCCGCGCATCGAGGATATTGAACAGGTGCGAGCACTTCAGGCAGAAGTCGTAGACTTTGCGCAGCGGAAAGCGCCGCTTCTCTTCGTCGCCCTTGAGTGTTTTTTGAGAATCGAGCAGCCGCAGCGCCTCCCGCTCGTAGCGATCGAAGATCTCGCGGCAGGTTTCGGGATCGGCCGCCTCGAAGTCGTAGACCGAGAACTCTAGTTCTTCAGCGCGGCGTAAGTCTCCATAGGTCAATGTCTTATTCCATTTGATCTCATAAACATCCTTAACATCCTGCTGGAAGGCCGTAAGGCGCTCCAAGCCGTAGGTGAGCTCAGCGCTGATGGGTTCAAGGTCGATTCCGCCGCACTGCTGGAAGTAGGTGAACTGAGTGACTTCGAGACCGTCCAACACCACTTGCCAGCCGATGCCCCAGGCGCCCAGCGTTGGAGCTTCCCAGTTGTCCTCCTCAAAGCGGATGTCGTGGTGGCTGAGGTCGATTCCGATAGCCGAGAGGCTATCGAGATAAAGCTGCTGGACGTTTTCGGGCGGCGGCTTCAGGATCACCTGCATCTGGGTGTGCTTCAGAAGCCGGTTGGGATTCTCGCCGTAGCGCCCGTCGGCTGGCCGGCGCGAGGGTTGTACGTAAGCCACCTTGTAAGGCTGGGGTCCGAGCACGCGAAGAAACGTCTCGGGAGCCATTGTCCCCGCCCCGACCTCGACATCGTAAGGCAGCGCCAGGACACACCCCTGGTCACCCCAGAACTGGCTCAGCTTCAGGATCAAGTCCTGGAAGGTCAGGGCTTCGCCAGCCAACTTCTTGCTTTCCGCTTTGGGCAAGTGCGACATCGGGATGACGTCATTAGTCCTTTGTCCTTTGTCCCTTGCAAGAAAAGCCAGAATATAACCAAGGCTTCTTGCAACGGACCAAGGACAAAGGACCAAGGACAAGTCTTAGACTTCCGTGTCCAGCAACTCACGCGTTACGAGTTTCTTTTCCGCATGAGCTTCAACTAACTCTTCAAGCAAGAGCCGAGCCTCGCGGACGCCTACTCCGGGTTTCTCGGATGCCAGCCACTGGTCGAGTGGCGATCGCCGGACCGCTCGTGCCAAGGTCAATGCCGCCGCCGAAACGTTCTTTCGAGTGAAGCCGGTGCGGCAATCGCCGCAAAGCAAGCCCTCGGAGCCTACTCCGTAGTAACCGCCGCCTTCGCCGAGGGGCTTGCGGCACGCCGCGCAATGTTCCAGGTCGGGCAGGAAGCCGGCAAGCCGCAACAGCCAGTAGTTAAAGTAGACGAGCGGCCGGCTGACCTCGCCGGACCGCTTCAGCGCCCGAGCCACGGCCAGCATCAGCCGGAATGCCCGCTCGTTGACCTCGCGATCGGGCAGGAAACGCTCGGAAGCCTCCACCAGGTACTGCGCTGCCACCTGCAAGCGGTAATCCTTCTGCATATCGAAGAAGGATTCGATCAGCTCGGCGGAATTCAAGCGCAGCAGGTCGCGGTTTTCCCGCTCAAACACCCAGAGCCGGACGTAGCTGAGCGGCTCCAGGGTCCCGCCGTAGCGGCCCTTGGGGCGCTGTGCTCCGGTCGCCGCCGCCCTCAGTCGCCCGAACTGCCGTGTGAAAAGCGAAACGATCTTGTCGGCCTCGCCCAGGCGATAGGTTCTGAGGACGATGGCCTCTGTTTCGCGCAGGGGCATCGTGAGTGTCGACGCGTCGACAAGAACCTAAAGTTAGCACAATGCCGGGCACATTGTCGATTGGGTTCGAAAGTCGAAATTTCGAAACTGGAAACTCGAAACTGGAAACTCGAAATTCGCGTCCTAGCTGGATTTCCGTGGCTCTTCATCGATGTCTGATAATTATTCGGCGTGCTCCCTCCCAGGTTAACATAATATGTTTCCGCGCCAGACGCTTTTCTGGCAGCCGACAGAATCGCTTGGCGGAGGACGAATTTCGAGTTTCGAATTTCGAGTTTCCGTTCTTCCAATCGACAAGCGTCAATTCTTTGGGTAGAGTATTCGCCTTGGGAGCAAAGGAGCCCCACGCAGTGCCGAAGCCCCGGTCGCGATCCAAGGTTGACGTTGTAGGGTTGGGACTGAACGCCACAGACACGGTCCTCGTAGTCCGCGAGTTCCCTGCCCTGGGAGGAAAGGAGCGTGTCCTCTCGGCGCTGCGGCAGGCAGGCGGACAAGTGGCCACAGCGCTTGTCACGTGCCAGCGGCTGGGCCTCGAAGCGCGTTACATCGGCAAGGTAGGCGCCGACGAGGCTGGACGTCTCCAACTGGCGAGCCTTCGAGAGGAGGGCGTGGACGTACGCCACACCCGAGTGGTTCGGGGGGCGCCCAATCAATTTGGGATGATCGTCGTCGACCGTGCCACGGGCGAGCGGACTGTCTTCTGGGATCGAGACCCACGCCTGTCAGTTCGACCTTCTGAACTGGACCGCGAAGCGATTACTTCAGCCCGGGCGGTTCACCTCGACGGATGCGACGTCGAGTCGGCGGTCCGCGTTGCGCGTTGGGCGCGGAAAGCCGGTATCCCGGTGATCGCCGATCTGGATACCGTCTATAAGAAGGTGGAAACACTTTTCCCGCACCTCGACTACCTGATCGCCTCCGCCAACTTCCTGCCGGCAGTAACCGGCGAGGATGATCCTTTCCGCGTCCTCGAGTACATGGCGCGCGAATACAAGATCCATGCGGCCGGCATGACGCTGGGCCGCGAGGGCGCCCTCCTATTCGCCCAGGGCCGGTTCTACTATTCCCCCGGCTTCGTGGTGAAGACAGTGGATACGACGGGCGCCGGCGACGTATTCCACGGCGCGTTCATCTATGGACTCTTGGCCGGCTGGGAGATGGGCCGCATCCTTGACTTTTCCAATGCCATGGCCGGCCTCAACTGTTCCGTGCTCGGGGCTCGCGGCGGCATCCGCACCCGGGCCGACGCCGAAAAGCTGATGGCTAGGGGCAAGAGGCACGTCAACAAAAAGTACGCGGCAGGAAGTAGACGGTAGACGGGATGAGTTTTCTTTTCCCGTATACCATATGCCGTCTACAGTCTACGATCTCGGGGAGGTGGTCATGAGCGAGCAGCAGTTCAAACTGGAGAAGGTAGGCTTTATAATGCTCGGGGTTCGCGACCTTGGCCGTGCGGTCGCCTTCTATCGCGATAAACTGGGACTGACCGTGACGTCCCAGTTCGAGGGCTTCGCCTTCCTGGACGGCGGTGGCGTCACTCTTGCTTTGAGCGAGCCACTGGCCAAGGCAAGCGAGAGCGAGCACTTCGCCGGCGTTGCCGAGGTCGTATTCTCCGTGGACGACGTAACGGCCGCCCACCAGTCACTCCGCGAGCGAGGCGTCACCTTCACCCACGAGCCGAGGACCGTCACCGGACCCATGTGGGCCGCCAATTTCACCGATCCCGATGAACACCGGCTCTCGATCTTCGGCCCGGAGCGGAGGGCCTGAGGCTTCGGCGGCACGCCTCTGCCTCCGAAGGAAACGCACCTCGCCGCCAACCGATGGGGTCGATCGAAGGCTACGCTTTCTTGGGAGGCACCACGGCGTCTTTGAACGCCTTCGCCAGACGGAATTTCACGACCGTCCTGGCCGGAATCTTGATGGCTTCGCCGGTCTGAGGGTTGCGCCCCATGCGAGCCTTGCGGCTTGCCTTGACGGCTTTACCCAGCCCGGGAATCACAAACTGACCACCGGCCTTGGTTTCCTTCGTGGCCAGACTGACGAGTTCCTCCACAACTGCGGCGGCGAGCTTCTTCGTGATCCCGCCCTTCCCGGCCAGATGCGCGACTACCTGGGATTTTGTCATCACTCTTGCCATTTGCTGCTCCTCTCCTCAATTAAGACTTTCGGGAACGTCACCATCGTGGTTCAGCGATACTGTATGCAAGAGGCGACCGCGTGTCAAGCCATTTCAACGAGGCATTTTTTCGGCATGGGTTTGCAACCTGTGGCTTGGTCTGCTAGCATCATCGGTTGTCCAAGACAGCCGGGAGGAACGCGTGAGCAACCGGACGCGATGGCTGTTACTTCTCATCGGCATCATCGCACTGGCAACAATTGTTTGTCCTCGCCGAGTGAACTCCCAGACACTGATCATCGCCGAGGCCAAGGACCGCCACAGCGAAACGGAAACCGTCCGCGGGCACCGCGAGGCACCTGGCAATTCCGCAACCTGGGGGTTGGGGGATTTGACATGAGGGCTTATGTGCTGATTAACGCGCGACCGGGCAAGGTTCGCGACGTAGTCGCAGCGGTAGCAAAGCTGGAGGGCGTCCGACGTGCTGACGCTTGTTGGGGGACGCCGGACATCTTTGCCGAGCTGCAAACTCTCGACGAAAAGAGCCTCAACGAACTCGTGATTGATCGAATCCAGAAGTTGGAGGGCGTGGAACGTACGGAGACTCATGTCGTCTTGGAATAAGGCAGCAGGAAAGGGCCGGTAAACAAAGTCGGCGTTTGGGAGGCTTGCCCCGCGCGGTGAAGCGAGAGGCTCGCACGTTGGCAGGCAAACTCGGTCATTGGTGATCCATCCTGCTGGCCTACTTACCCTGGGTCAGGTCTTTCGCCGCAGGCAGCGTCGAAGCATTCCATCCGCCGCCCAGGGCCTCCACCAGGGATACGCTGGCCACCATGCGGCGGGTGAGGATGTCCACGGCCGATTTCTCGGCCTGAAAAGCGGCCGTCTGCGACGTGATGACCTGGAGGTAGCTGACGGTCCCCGCCTTGTATTGGTCAGTGGAGATCCGCAGCGCCAGCTCGGCGGCATTCACCGCGTCGGTCTCCACGCCGGCTTCTTTCTCGAGCACCCGCAACGCCGAGAGGTTATCCTCCACTTGCTGGAAGCCGGTGAGGACCGTCTGCCGGTAGCTGGCGATGGTGGCATCGAACGCGGCCTGCGCCTGCGCCACCTGGGCATGGCGTCGTCCGGCATCGAAGAGCGCCTCCGCCAACTGCGGCCCCACCGACCAGAATCGGCTAGGCCACTGGATCCAGGTGGTGAAGCCTGAGCTTTCCAACCCTGCCGCCGCGCTCAGCGTGAGCGTAGGATAGAAGGCGGATTGCGCGATGCCAATCTGCTCGTTGGCCGCTGCCATCTGGCGCTCGGCGGCGGCGATATCGGGGCGCCGCTCCAGCAGCGTGGAAGGAACTCCAGGGGGAACCGGTGGCGGCTGGGTGGCCGCGATCGGCGCGTGACTCACGGTGACGGCCACCGGCGGCTTGCCCACCAGGATCGCAATCGCATGCTCCAACTGCGTGCGCGTCACCTCCAAGTCCACCAATTGCGCCCGGGCAAGGTCCAATTGGGTTTCCGCCTGGGCCACATCGGCTCCCGAGGCGACGCCGGCGTTAAAGCGGTTCTGGGTCAGTTGCAAATAGTCCTGATAGGACTTCACCGTCCGGTCCAGCAGGTCATAGTCGCCGTCTGTGCCCCGCAGTTGAAAGTAGTCTTGCGCCAGCTCCCCCTGGAACGCCAAGCGGGCGTTCTCCAACTGAGCGGCGCTCGCCTGGGCCGTCGCCACGCTCGCCTTAACGCCGCGGCGAATGTTCCCCCAAAGGTCCGGCTGCCAAGATGCGTCCACGAGCAAGTCGTAGGAAGTGTTGTTGACAGGGGTCCCCTGAGCCTTGGATTGGGAGTTCACGATCGACACGCTTCCGTTGAGCGCCGGGAACAGCGCCGCGCGCTCGATTCGGACCGCGGCCTTCGCCTCGCGAAACTGAGCCTCCGCCATCAGGACGTTCTGGTTGGAGATGCTGACTTGCTCCTCCAGTGCGTTGAGTTCGGGATCGTTGTAGATCTCCCACCACTTTCCTTTGCCGGCCTGGTCGTTAGGCTGGGCCGGCTTCCAGCCGCTCGCTTCTTGCAAGTCGACGGGCGGCGCTTCCTTGTACGTCGGCGGGACCGGCGCGCTGGCCCTCTTATAGTTGGGGCCCACCACGCAGGCGCTTGCAAAGAGCAGTAGGCAGAAGGCAGAAAGCAGTCGGCAGTCGGCAGACAGCAGAAGGCAGCCGCCAATGCCGGGACCGCCCTTACCCACAGTTCTCGGCGGACTGATTCCCCCGCCGCTTTGTGTGTTCGAGACCATTCCAATCCGATGGCTCATAAGCATCTCCGGTCAGCCCCTCACACTATTCGAGCGCCTCGGCCTCGTGCTCCAGGTCGTTGGCCATCTCGCGATAGCCGGCAAGCAAGTCGTCCTCTTGCGTATTGCTGAGGTGCTCGGCCTCCTCTCGCATAAGGGGTCCACGATCACCGGGTGCGGGATTGCAGATTGCCGAATGACGCTTTGCTAAGAGAAGACTCAAGTCGGCCCGGTCTTCCAATCGTCAATCGAAAATCGTCAATCGGCAATTCTTCATGCCTCCGACCCCAGCGCTCCGACTTCGCCGCGACGCCTGGCGCGTGCCCGCTCCCGCCAATTCTGGAGCCGGTCAAAGTAGAGATACACTACCGGCGTGGTATACAGCGTCAGTACTTGGCTTACGGCCAAGCCGCCGATGATCGCGATCCCAAGCGGGCGGCGCAACTCCGACCCGGTACCCGTGCCAAGCGCCAGAGGCACCGCGCCCAGCATGGCTGCGAAGGTGGTCATCAGAATCGGGCGGAAGCGCAGCAAGCAAGCTTTGTAAACGGCGTCGTGCGAACTCATGCCTTCGTTTCGCTCGGCGGAAATGGCAAAATCGACCACCAGGATGCCATTCTTTTTCACCAGTCCGATCAGCAGGATGATTCCGATCACGGCGATGACGCTGAGTTCGGTGTGCGTGATCAGCAGCGCCAGCAAAGCGCCCACCCCGGCCGAGAGCAGCGTGGAGAGAATGGTCACCGGGTGGACGTAGCTCTCGTAAAGGATGCCCAGCACCAGGTAAACCGTCACCAGCGCCGCGGCAATCAGCAAGGGCTCGCTGCCCAGCGAATCCTGGTAAGCCTGCGCCGTCCCGGCAAATCCAGTGTGAATGGTTGACGGAAGGCCCACCTTGAGGGCGGCCTGATTGATGGCCACCACGGCGTCTCCCAGAGCAACTCCCGGCTGGAGGTTGAAAGAGATGGTCACCGCCGGCGCGAGGCCTTGATGGCTCACCGCCAAGGGCGCGGTGACGTTCGTATGGCTGCTGAGGGCGCCCAAAGGAACCTCTCCTCCTTTCGGCGAACGCACATAGACCTCGTTCAGGACCTCCGGATCCTGCCAGTATTGCGGCGCTACCTCCATCACCACATGGTACTGATTCAGGGGCGTATACATGGTGGAGACCTGCCGCTGGCCAAAAGCGTCGTAGAGCGTGGTGTCAAGCAACTGCGACGAGATGCCGAAGCGCGCCGCCGTTTCGCGATCGTAGGTTACGTAGGCCTGTAACCCGCGGTTCTGCTGGTCGCTGTTCACGTCCGCAATACTCGGAATGGTTCTCAACTGTTCGAGCATGCGGGGAGCATAGTCGGTGAGGTCCTGGAGGTTGTCACCCCGCATGGTGTACTGATACTGGGAGGCGCCGAAGCGCCCGCCCACGCGCACGTCTTGCGCAGCCTGAAGGTAGAGCGTAGCGCCCGGTATGCGCGCCAGTTTAGGCCGCAGGCGGGCGATAATCTGGTCAGCCGTGATATTTCTTAGGGCGGCGGGCGCGGTCGGGGGGTCACGTTGTCCGGGGGGCTTCAGGGAGAGGAACATGCGCGCGGAGTTTCCCGACCCAGTGAACCCCATCACGGTGTCTACCGCCGGATCGTCATGGACGATCTTAACGATTTGCTGGAGGACCTTGTCCATGGCTTGAAACGAGGTGTCCTGGTCGGCCTGGATCGCTCCCATGATTCGTCCATTATCTTGCTGTGGAAAGAATCCCTTAGGAACGATAATATAAAGGTAAACATTCAGTACGACCGTGGCCGCGAGCACCGTCAAAGTAATCGCCGGGTACCGAAGCACTCCGGCAAGCGTCCGGCCATAAGCATTCACCACCGCGTTGAAACCCCGTTCACTGAGGCGGTAGATCCGGCCGTGCGACTCGTGCTGCTTCAGCAGGTGCGCGCACATGCTGGGAGTCGCGGTGAGCGAAACCACCATCGAGACCAGGATCGCTACCGAAAGGGTCACGGCGAACTCGCGGAAGAGACGGCCTACGATTCCTCCCATTAGCAGCAAGGGAATGAACACCGCGACGAGTGAAATGCTGATGGTCAGCACGGTGGAGCCGATTTCCTTAGCTCCCTTCAGCGCCGCCTGGAACGGGGCCATGCCCTGTTCCAGGTAACGGGATATGTTCTCGATCACCACGATGGCGTCGTCCACCACAAAGCCGGTGGAGATGGTCAGCGCCATTAACGACAGGTTGTCGAGGCTGTAGCCCAACAAGTACATCACGCCGAAGGTCCCGACCAGCGACACGGGGACGGCAACACTAGGGACCAAGGTGGTACGCGGGTTGCGGAGGAAAAAGAAGACCACCAGGATCACCAGGATCACCGAGATGATCAACGTTTGTTCCACGTTGAGGACCGAGGCGCGGATGGTCAGGGTCTGATCCATGGCCACCCGCATGTCGATTGATTGGGGAATAGCCGCCTTGAGCTGCGGGAGCGTGGCGCGGATGCCGTCCACGGTATCGATGATGTTGGCGTTGGGCTGGCGGAAAATGATGACCAGAACCGAAGGCTTGCCGTTGGCATAGCCCGCGTTGCGAAGGTCCTCCGGGGCGTCCCGCGCCGAGCCGACGTCGGAAACCCGCACCGCCGAACCATTACGGTAAGCAATGATCAAGGGTTGGTAGTCAATGGCCTTCAACAACTGGTCGTTGGCGCCCACTTCCCACATGTGGTGGCCGTCGGAGAAGTGCCCTTTCGGGGTGTTGGCATTGGCAGCGCTCAAGACGCCCCTCACCTGCTCCAGGCCGATGCCATACTTGTTCAGGGCGTTGGGATTCAACTCGATCCGGACCCCCGGCAGCGCACCTCCGCCCACGATCACCTGGCCCACGCCGCTCACCTGCGCCAGTTTCTGCGCCAAAATCGAGGAGGCGGAATCGTACATCTGGCTCTTGGAGAGCACGTCGGAGGTGAGTGCCAGCATGAAAATGGGTGAATCCGCCGGATTCACTTTCCGGTACGTCGGATTATTGGGAAGATTGGTGGGAAGGTAACCCCGGGCCGCGTTGATCGCCGCCTGCACGTCGCGCGCCGCGGCGTTGATGTCGCGGTTGAGATCGAATTGCAGCGTGACGCTGGTGGAGCCCAGACTGCTGGATGAAGTCATTTCGGTGACCGACGCAATGCGGGTGAATTGGCGCTCCAGCGGAGTGGCAACCGCCGAGGCCATGGTCTCAGGGTCTGCGCCCGGTAAACCCGCGTTCACCGAGATGGTGGGAAAGTCCACCTGGGGCAGCGGCGACACAGGCAGCAGCCGAAAGGCCACGGCGCCCGCCAGCGCGATGGCGATCATGCTGAGCGCGGTAGCAATCGGCCTGCGAATGAATGGCTCGGAAAAATTCATTGTCAAATCAGAAATTAGAAAGCAGAAATCAGAACCAAAGACCGTCTTCCTTTTCTGACCTCTACTTTCTAGTTTCTAAGTTCCCTTCCTCAATGGCCCAATGAATAAATTCTGGCTACTCTGCCGGCAGCAACTCCGTGCCCCGGCTCCCCTCGCTCGCCCGGGAAAAGTGCTGGGCGAGGCGATCGAACCAGATATAGATCACCGGCGTGGTGTAGAGCGTGAGCAACTGGCTCAAGAGCAGGCCGCCGACAATGGTGATCCCCAGGGGCCGGCGCAGTTCCGAACCCGTTCCCGTACCCAACGCTAGCGGGACGCCGCCCAGCAGCGCGGCCATAGTGGTCATCATAATCGGGCGGAAGCGCAGGAGGCATGCCTGATAGATGGCATTCACCGCGGTCATGCCTTCCTTGCGCTCCGCCTCCAGGGCGAAATCGATCATCATGATGGCGTTTTTCTTGACGATACCGATCAGCAGCACGATCCCGATCAAAGCGATGACGCTGAAATCGATATGGCAAATGATGAGAGCGAGCAGCGCGCCGACCCCCGCCGACGGCAGCGTGGAAATGATGGTGACGGGATGGATGTAGCTTTCGTACAAGATGCCGAGCACAATGTAGACGGTAACGATCGCCGCCAGGATCAGCAGCGGCTCGCTGGCCAAGGAGGCTTCGAAGGACGCGGCCGAACCTTGAAATGCCGCCTGAATGCTGGGCGGCAGACCGATCTGGTCTTTGACCTGATTGACTGCCGTGATGGCCTCGCCCAGAGAGGCGTCGGGAGCCAGATTGAAAGAGAGCGTTACCACCGGGAACTGACCTTGGTGGTTCACGGTGATAGGAGCGCTCACCTCCTCCAGGTGCGTGAAGGCGGCCAGCGGCACCTGGCCCCCGTTGGGAAACGCCGAGGAAGAAGCAATGGCGCTGCCGCCAAAGGCGTTATCGGAAGCGGTGGAAGTGGAGGTGGCGGAAGACGAGGTACTGGAAGATAGGCTCGTGGTGGCCGCCGTGAGCGAACTGGTGGGCCCGTACAACTGGCTGGCGGCCGCTCCACCGGCGACCAGGCCTGCGGAACCGCTGGAGCTTCCGGCGCCGGTCCGGATGAAGAGGTCGCGCAGGTCCAGCGGGTTGTTCTGATAGTCGGACTTCACTTCCAACACCACATGGTATTGATTCAATTGGGTAAAAATGGTCGACACTTGGCGCTGGCCATAGGCGTCGTAAAGCGTTTGATCAATCGTCGAGGGCGTGATCCCAAGGCGCATGGCCGTCTGGCGGTCGAACACCAGCCGGGCCTGAAGGCCGCCTACCTGCTGGTCGCTGGCCACGTCGCGCAACTCAGGCCGTTTCTGCAGCTCGGCGAGCATTCTGGGCGCGTAAGTGTTTAACTCATCCGCACTCGGGTCTTCGAGCGTGTACTGGAATTGCGTACGGCTCACCCGGTCATCGATCGTAATATCCTGCACCGGTTGCATGAACAGGGTGATGCCCGCCACCTGCGCCAGTTCCGGCTGAAGGCGGCGGATAACGTCGCTGGCGTTGATCCTCCTCTGCCCCAGGGGCTTCAGGTTGATGAGAATGCGCCCGCTGTTGAGGGTGGTGTTGGTTCCGTCAATGCCGATGAAGGAAGAGAGGCTCTCGACGGCGGGGTCGTTCAGGATGATCTTCGCCAGCGCTTGCTGCTCGCGGGCCATTTCCGGGAAGGAAACCGTCTGGGCCGCCTCCGAAACACCCTGGATGACGCCGGTATCCTGAATGGGGAAGAAGCCCTTGGGAACGTAAATGTAGAGCAGAATAGTCCCGACCAGCGTGGCGACAGCAACCAGCAGAGTTTCCACCTGATGGCGGAGCACAAACTGTAGGGTTCTATCATAGAGCCCGAGCATGGCATTCCACCCATGTTCCGTCGCCCGATAAAACCGGCTTTGCTCTTCAGCGCCCCGGTGCTTCAGGAGCTTGGAGCACATCATCGGCGTCAGGGTGAGCGAAACGATGGCGGAGATCAGGATGGTGACGGCGAGGGTGACGGCGAATTCACGGAAGAGCCGGCCGACGATATCGCCCATGAAAAGCAGCGGAATGAGAACCGCAATCAGGGAGACGGTCAGCGAAATAATGGTGAAGCCAATTTGCGCCGAACCCTTGAGCGCCGCCTGAAGCGGAGGCTCGCCTTGTTCGATGTAACGGGTGATGTTCTCGATCATCACGATGGCATCGTCCACCACAAACCCGGTGGAAATGGTCAAGGCCATCAGGGTCAGGTTATTGAGGCTGTAACCGAGCAGGTACATGACGCCGAAGGTGCCGACCAGAGAGAGCGGAACGGCAATGCTGGGAATGACGGTGGCCGAGAGATTGCGCAGGAACAGGAAGATCACCATCACCACCAGCGCGACGGTCAGCAGCAACGTGAACTCCACGTCGTGCACCGACGCTCGAATCGTGGTGGTCCGGTCGGTGAGGATCTTGACGTCGACCGAGGACGGCATCGACGACGTGAGTTGGGGAAGCAGTTTGGTGATGCGGTCGACCACGCCGATGATGTTCGCACCCGGTTGCCTCTGGATGTTGACGATGACGGCAGGTACGTCGTTCATCCAGGCCGCCTGGCGGACGTTTTCGGCGTCGTCGGTGACGGTGGCCACCTCGGTCAGCTTGACAGGGGCGCCGTTCCGGTAGGCGATGATGAGCGGGGCGTAATCGGCCGACGAAAGCAACTGGTCATTAGCGCCGATCTGGTACGACTGGTGGGCGCCGTCGAAGTTGCCTTTGGCCTGGTTGACGTTGGCCGCGACGAGCGCATTGCGAAGGTCCTCCAGATTGAGGCCGTACGACGCCAGTTGAGTGGGGTTGGCCCGAATCCGGACCGCGGGCTTCTGGCCGCCGCTGATGCTGACCAAGCCGACGCCGGGCAACTGCGAGATTTTCGGCGCCAACCGCGTATCCGCCAGATCCTCAACCTTGGAGAGCGCAAGCTCCTTCGAACTCAAGGCCAGCGTGAGGATGGGAGCGTCGGCGGGGTTGCTCTTGCTGTAGATGGGCGGGGTCGGAAGATCCGGAGGGAGATAGGTGCCCGAAGCGTTGATCGACTGCTGCACTTCCTGCTCGGCGACGTCAATATTCAGGCTGAGGGTGAATTGCAGGGTGATGACCGAGCAGCCGTCAGAGCTGGTGGAGGTCATCTGCTGCAAGCCCGGCACTTGGCCGAATTGACGCTCGAGGGGGGCGGTAACAGAAGTCGCCATCACGTCCGGGCTGGCGCCGGGATAGAACGTGATGATTTGAATGGTGGGATAGTCGACCTCCGGCAGCGCCGAAACCGGCAGTTCCAACCAGCCCACGGCGCCGGCAAGCACAATACCCGCCATCAAGAGAGAAGTGGCCACCGGCCGGAGAATAAAGGTCCGCGACGGGCTCATTTGGTTTTCCCCCGAGCGGTGTCGGCCTCAAAATGGGCGATAACCTTGCTGTTCTCCTGAAGCTTGTCGACACCGGTCATCACCACCGTGTCGCCCGGGGAAAGACCGGAGGTAATTTCCGAGTCGCTGCCTTCCGTGGTGCCTACGGCAATCTGGCGCACAGTGACGGTGGAGTCCGGCTTCACCAACCAAACGTAAGTCGCCTGGGAATTGCGCTGAATTGCCGCATTGGCCAGCAGGGTAACGCCCTTCTTCTCCTCCACCAGCAAGCGCGCGTTGATGAACTCGTTGGGGAAGAGGGCATTGTCGTTGTTGGGGAAAATGGCCCTCAGCCTGAGCGTGCCGGTGCTGGGATCGATCTGGTTGTCGATGGTCGCCAAGTAACCTTGGCCCAGCTTCTTCCCATTCCGGTCGTCGGCCTCCACCCCCAGGCGCTGGCCGGCTCGCATTTTGGCGATGACCGCGGGAAGCTGATCCTCCGCAACGGTGAAAATGACGCTGATGGGCTGGATCTGGGTGATCACAACTAAGTTGTTGCTACCGGTTCCTTGGACGATGTTTCCCGGATCCACCAATCGCAGGCCAACGCGACCGGTGATGGGTGCGGTGATGTGGCAGTAAACGAGATCGAGCTTGGCGTTCTCGATGTTTGCCTGATCGGTCTTGACCAATCCGACCTCTTGTTCCACGAGCGCTTGCTGGTCCGCTACGCTTTGTTCCGGCACCGCGTTGCTCTTCAGCAGATCCTGGTACCGTTTCAGATCGAGTCGCGCGATATCGAGGGCCGCCTGGTCCTTGGCGAGTTGCCCTTCCGCCTGGTCCAACATAACTTGATAAGGCCGCGGGTCAACCTCCACCAGCGTGTCGCCTTGGTGGACAAGATCACCCTCGTTATAAAGCACTTTCATTAACTGGCCCTGAACGCGGCTCGTTACCGTGACCGTGTAAATCGGCGTCACTGCGCCCAGGCCGGTGATGTACACACCGATATCGCCCTTCCGGGCCTTCGCCGCAACCACCGGTATCACCCCCGGGCCTCTAGCCTTGGCGCCCCCGGCTGTCGACGAGGTACTACCGGTTGGCGGGGCGGTACTTTTTGGCCGGAGAGAATAGACGCCAACTCCGAGCAGGACGAGAATCAGCAGCCAGAGCCACCACCGCCTCTTCGGCTTGGCGGCGGGAGGCCTCCCCGTCGGTTGGGGCTGTGCGAGCGATTCTTGCTGTTCCAACGTGCTGCGTGTGCTCATAGTTTATGTCCTGGCGGTAGGCCTCTAGCCTTCAGCCGTCAGTTCTCAGTTCTCAGCAAAGAACCCGAACCGGGTGGCGCTTTACTGAGAACTGAAGACTGAAAACTGAGAACAGTGGATTCGTCTTCATTCTTCATCGCCAACCTGCACCGCTCCCTTAGTAGACGACGCCGGTCTCACGCTGGTTACCCAAGCTGAGTCCGCCGCAATACGGTGATTGCCTTCCGATCGCACGGCAATGAACAATCACCGGCTCCTCTCGCGCCATCATGATAGCAAACGGTGCGAGCGGAGCTACGACCCGCCAGAGACCATTGCCATTGCTGGTCAATCGCGGGCTCGTTCAACGTGAAGTATAGTATACGATGCTGAGCCATAGGGAGAGGTATTCATAGCTGCTCGAAGCTAGCTATCAGCCCTCAGCTATCAGCAAGAAGAAAGGCAGTGGCGAGTGGCGAGCGACGAGAAAAAAGACCACAGCAGCGGTGGCGGGTGTGGGCTTGGGCGGCGACTCAAGGGCTGCTGGTCAACCTTTTCAGCTAGGGGGGTGCACGGCCCCGGCGAGCAGCTCCCCCGTCATGGCGTGGATCCCATTTCGAGTTTGCTTTGTATTTTCAATAACATACAAGCGATCACAAACCCCCTATAACGAATTAAGTCATTTATTTTCATACGCTTACAGAGTGCTGGAGACGCGCCTGGGTTTGTTTTTGGGTTTGTTCCCGGGCATTTTCCTTTGTTTTCAACAACTCCTCGGCTTTGTTCCTGAAAAAAAGGCCTGCCCTACTGGATATCAAGGGTGGCTATCGTGGTTCTCGTAGATAGCTTTACAATGAGCCACTTTTGCCAGTATTCGTTCAGCGCTTGCCTTCCAAAAGGCGGCGGCTGGGTTCCATATGGTGCGTACAAGACCCAGCCCTGTTGTAAAGCTAATTGTGAGACGCCACACTGGATTTGCCCTCATTCTTTCTTCGCTGCGCTCAGCATGGCCGACGATGAAAGTAGGCTCCTCGTATAGCCTCCGCAAGGTTCAAACTCCGGCGAAGCCTGCATTTCGAACGCCCACGGTCGCGAATCGAAAATCAGCAATGCCAAAGCCTCCTGGGGCCCGGCTCGGCTGGCATACGAAAAGCGCACCGGCCGCAGCCCAAGGCAGTCTTACTTCTCTGGTATCGACTATAAGACAAATCCCGGGTCCCTGTCAAGAAAAAAATGAAGACGAGTCCATAGTTCTCAGTCCTCAGTTTTCAGTTCTCAGTTTCCCAACAAACTGAGGATTGGGAATCGGGGTTTGAGGACTGAAAACTGAGGACTGAGAACTGAAAACTGTGGATTTGTCTTCTCTCGCCCAAAAAAGAGGCCCTCCGGATTGGCAGGGCCTCTTTGAACAGACAAACATCGCAAAATAGCCGCCAGGAACTTACTTCCCTTTGTACGTCAGGTCGCTGCCGATGCCGGAGCAGAAGTCCCAGCCCGTCTTGCATCCGTAGCCGTTACCGCCCGTGGTGATGTCGCGGAACAACTTCTTGTAGTTATGCCCCGTGACTCCGTATTCCTTGTACAGTTCAGTGTTTTCGGCGGTGCTTGAGGTATTGAAGGTGCCGGCGGCGTTGACGATGCCCGCCAGCGTTGGCGAGGCGACGCTGGTCCCGGCCACTTCGCACCAACCTCCACAATAGGTCTCACAGTAGATTGCCACCGCGCTGGACGTGGAGGAGTCAGCGGAGATGTCGGGGGTGCCCCGGTAGCCTTTCACGATCTTCTTGATGACGTTCTGCCAGGTCGGGCGTTTTTCGTAGATGCTGTCGCCGCCGCCAGCGCCGCTCCAGCCGCTCTCGCTCGTGAAGTTACCCGACCCGTTGCGGTTTATTTGGGTGCCGCCTGCGCAGACCACGTCGGGCGAAGTGCAGGGATAGCCGACCCCGGCTCCGCCATCCCCGGAGGCGGCAAAGAAAACGACCGTGTTCTCCTGGAAGTACTTGTCATAGCTAGTTTCGCCGTCAAACTCGCCATAATATATCCAGCTATTGCTGACTTCGCCGCCGCCGGCCGCGGCCACCAGGCTGGCTGCCTCCTGCACAGCGGTAAAAGGCGCGTTGCCGTCATCTGAGGAATCTTCCACCAGATAAATCGTGGCTTTGGGCGCCATGCTGAACGAATACTCGATATCCAGCGACGTTTCAAGGTCCCAGCCGGTGTCGGCGTTACTGTGACATGTGTACCCGCTGGGGACGCAAACGATCTGGAGGTTGGGCGTCGGGTAGCCGAAAGCTTTCGCAAACGCGGCTATGTCACTGGCCGCGTCGGGGTTGGCGTCGATCTCGGTCACCGCGATGGCGTTGGCCCCACCGCTAGGGAAATAGGTGGACGACGTGGGACAGCCCTTGGTCTGTTTGACCAGATTATAAACGCAGGCGAGAGATGCCGGGTTTTCACCGGGGGGGTAGCTGCCCGGCTCGACTGCGTCCGGCATAAAAATCTCCACGTTGGTCGAAATAGACCCCGGATGCGGCTGACTGCTCTCGGGAATGATCACCGTGCCCTTGGCTGGCGAAGACTGGGCCGGTGCGGGCGTGGTGAAGCCAAACAGCAAAACCGTCAAAGCAAGTGCTAGCAAACCAATCGAACGTTTCATTCTTTTTTCTCCTTTTCTAGTGTCATTTCCGAATCTCGCCCCTTGCTCAACCCCACTGCCTGCCCCACTCGGACCCCGACGCGGGTCAAGGGGCGTGGAAGCTTGGGCAGTCTTGACTAGCTGAGATTGAGACTCCATTACTGTAGCTCCATGAAAGGGCGCCCGTCAACCAGATTCCAGGAAAATCAGAAATCAGAAAGTAGAAATCAGAACGAAGACCGTCTTCCTCTTCTGATTTCTACTTTCTGATTCCTGCTTTAAGCCAAAAAGGCCCTCCGGATTGGCAGGGCCTCTTTGAAAGACAAACATTGCAAGATAGCCGGCAGGAAGTTACTTCCCCTTGTACTTCAGGTCGCTGCCGATACCGGTGACAAAGTCCCAGCCCTTCTTGCACGGGTAGCCGTTGTTGCCGACTGTGATGTCGCGGAACAACCCATGGTAGTATTCCTTGTACATTTCAGTGTTTTCGGCGTTACTTGAGGTCTTGAAGGTGCCGGCGGCGTTGACGAGGCCCGCCAGCGAGGGCGAAGAGACGCTGGTGCCGCCAACTGTAATCCAGCCATAACCTCCGTCTTCGTCGTACATCGCCACCCCGCTATTCGGGTCGGCGTCAAAGGAAAAGTCGGGGGTGCCCCGGGCGCTGCCCACGATCCCCGCGATTCTCTTCTGATAGCTTGGGCGGGGTTCGTACTGGCTGGGGCCGCCGCCGCTGCCGGACCATCCATCCTCTCCCGTGAAGTTGCCGCTCGAGTTTCGCTCGATAGTCGTGCCGCCTGCGGCGACCACGTAGGGCGAAGCGCTGGGATAGATGACCCCGGCTCCGCCATCCCCGGAGGAGGCAAAGAAAACGACCCCTGACTCCTGGAAGTATTGGTCCTCGCCAGTTTCGTCGGAGAACTCGCCTTCGCCCCAGCTATTGCTGACTTCACCGCCGCCGGCCGCGGCCACCAACGCGCTGGCCACAGTCTCGGCACAGTCCAGGTCGGAGTCGCTTTCCGACTGCGCCTCCACCAGATAAATATGGGCCTTGGGCGCCATGGCGAAGGAGTACTCGATATCCAGTGCTTCCTCCAGCGACCAGCCGCCTGCGTCGTTTCCAGGCTGTTTACCCTTCCCGGTGCATTTCGACCCGGGGGGACCGCTGGTAGCGTAGACTTGCGTGAAGTTTGGCGTCCCATAGCCAAACGCTTTCGCAAACGTTTCGATATCGGTCGACGCATCGGGGTTATCATACGCGTCGACGAGAGCGATCGCCTTGGCCCCACCGGTAGGGAAGTAGGTGGAGGACTGGGGACAGCCCTTGGTTTGTTTAACCAGATCGTAAATACAGGCGAGAGATGCCGGGTTTTCACCGGCGGGATAGCTGCCCGGCTCGACCTCGTCAGGCACGAAAATCAAGATGTTGGTGTGAGCGCGCACGCCGGCATCTCCGGGATGCACGATGCTGCTCTCGGGGACGATCACCGTGCCCTTGGCCGGCGAAGACTGAGCCGGCGCGGGCGTGGTGAAGCCCAGCAGCAAAACCGTCAAGGCAAGTGCTAGCAAGACAATCGAACGTCTCATTGATTTTTTCTCCCTTTAATCCAGTGTCATTTCCGAATCTCGACCCACCCTCTGCACCCCACTGTCTGCCCAACTCGAACCCCGACGCGGGTCAAGGGGCTTGGAAGCTCGGGCACGCTTGACTAGCTGAGATTCTGGCCCGATTACTGTAGCTCCGTGAAAGGACGCCCGTCAACCAGATTCGAGCGAGCAGACGGTAGACAGTATACGGTATAAGGCATATTGGGGCCGTCTACATTCTAGTGTCTACTCCTCAGGCTTGCCCTTATGCCGTATACCGTCTACTTTCTACCCTGCAAAAAAAGGGCCCTCCGAATTGGCAGGGCCTCTTTGAAAGACAAACATCGCAAGATAGCCGGCAGGAACTTACTTCCCCACGTACGTCAGCGGGCTGCCGATGCCGGAGCAGTAGTCCCAGTACTTCTTACACCCGTAACTGTTGCCGCCCGTGGTGATGTCACGGAACTCAACCTTGTATTCCTTTGGGTATTTCCCGTACATTTCAGTGTTTTCTTTGGTGGTGGAGCTATTGAAGGTGCCGGCGGCGTTGATGATGCCCGCCAGGGTAGGCGAAGCGACGCTGGTGCCGCCAACTTCGGTCCAGCCACTATAACCGTAGCTGTCATAGATCGCCACCGCGCTGCCCGGGGAGGCGTCAGAGGAGAGGTCGGGGGTGCCCCGGTGGTTGCCCACGATCTTCTTGATGACGTTCTGCCAGGTTGGGCGTTTTTCATACTGGCTTGGGCCGCCGCCGGCGCCGCTCCAGCCGCTCTCGCTCGTGAAGTTGCCATTCGAGTCGCGGTTTATTTGTGTGCCGCCGGCGGAAACCACGTAGGGCGAAACCATGGGATAGCCGGTCCCGGCTCCGTCATCCCCAGAGCCGGCAAAGAAAACGACCCCTGTCTGCTGGAAGTACTGGTCATACTCAGTTTCGCCGGAGTCCTCGCCATAACTTATCCAGCTGTTGCTGACTTCGCCACCGCCGGCCGCGGCCACCAGCGCGCTGGCGACAGTCTCGGCACAGAACAGGTCGGAGTCGCTGCTCGACTGCGCCTCTACCAGGTAAATATGGGCCTTGGGCGCCATCCCGAAGGCATACTCGATATCCAAGTCTTCCTCCAGCCCCCAGCCTTCGTCACCCGGAGGCTGGCTGCCTTTCCCGTTGCAGCCCGACCCGGGGGGACCGCTGGAAGCGTAAACTTGCGTGAAGTTTGGCGTCACGCTAGGAAAAAACATCTTGGCAAAGGTTTTGAGATCGCTCGACGCATCGGGATTATCATACGCGTCAACCAGAGCGATGGCATTGGAGCCGCCCGTCGGAAAGTTGGAATTGCCCTTCTCGCAGCCCTTGGTTTGTTTTACCAACTTATAAACGCAGGCGAGAGAACCCGGGTTTTCACCGGGGGGATATGAGGTGTCCGGCTCGACCACGTCAGGCAAGAAAACCAAGACGTTGGTGTGAGCGCGCACGCCCTCATCTCCGGGCTGCGCGATGCTGCTTTCGGGAATGATCACCGTACCCTTCGCCGGCGAAGACTGAGCCGGCGCGGGCGTGGTGAAGCCCAGCAGCAAAACCGTCAAAGCAAGTGCTAGCAAAACAATCGAACGTTTCATAGATTTCTCTCCTTCTAGTGTTATTTCCGAATTTCGCCGGGGAGACGGTAGACGATAGAATGCAGACGGCATAAGGGGAAAACCCCATATGCCTTATACCGTCTACCCTCTACCAAAAAGGCCCTCCGGATTGGCAGGGCCTCTTTGAAAGACAAACATCGCCAGATAGCCGACAGGAACTTACTTCCCCACGTACGTCAGGTCGCTGCCGATGCCGGAGCAGTAGTCCCAGTACTTCTTGCACCCGTAGCTGTTGCCGCCCAAGGTGATGTCACGAAATTCCACCTTGTATTCCTTTGGGTATTCGCCGTACATTTCAGTGTTTTCGGCGGTACTTGAGCTATTGAAGGTGCCGGCGGAGTTGATGATGCCTGCCAGCGACGGGGACGAGATGCTGGTGCCGCTGACTTCAATCCAGCCATAACCCCCGTCTTCGTCATACATCGCCACGCTCTGGGCGCAAAAGGAAAGGTCAGGGGTGCCCCGGGCGTTGCCCACGATCTTCTTGATGACGTTCTGGTACTTCGGGCGTTTTTCGCAGCAACTGGGCCCGCCGCCACCGCTGCCCCAGCCGCTCTCGTTCACGAAGTTGCCCGAGGAGTTGCGATTTATTACGGTGCCGCCGGCGGAGACCACGTAGGGCGAAGCGCTGGGATAGATGACCCCGGCTCCGCCATCCCCGGAGGAGGCAAAGAAAACGACCGTGTTCTCCTGGAAGTATTGGTCATAGCCAGTTTCGCCGGAGCTCTCGCTACCGCCCCAGCTATTGCTGACCTCACCACCGCCGGCCTTGGCCACCAACGCGCTCGCCACAGTCTCGGCACAATTCAGGTCGTCGAAGCTGTTCGACTGCGCCTCTACCAGGTAAATGTGGGCCTTGGGCGCCATGGAGAAGGAGTACTCGATATCCAGTGCTTCCTCCAGCGACCAGCTGCCCGGGTCGTTCCCAGGCTGGCTACCCTTCCCGTTGCAGCCCGATCCGGGAGGACCGCTGGAAGCGTAGACTTGCGTGAAGTTTGGCGTCACGCCAGGATAAAACATCTTGGCAAACGTTGTGATATCGGTCGACGCATCGGGATTATCATACGCGTCGACCAGAGCGATGGCATTGGCCCCGCCCGTCGGGAAATTGGAATTGCCCTTCTCGCAGCCCTTGGTTTTCTTGACCAGATTATAGACGCAGGCGAGGGAGCCAGGGTTTTCGCCGGGGGGATAGCTGGTGGCCGGCTCGACCACGTCGGGCACGAAAATCTCGATGTTGGTGTGAGCGCGCACGCCGGCATCCCCGGGCTGCGCGATGCTGCTGAAAGGAACGATCACCGTGCCCTTCTCCGGCGAAGATTGAGCCGGCGCGGGCGTGGTGAAGCCCAGCAACAAAACCGTCAAAGCAAGTGCTAGCAAAACCATCGAACGTTTCATTCTCTTTTCTCCTTTTCTAGTGTTATTTCCGAATCTCGCCGGGGAGACGGTAGAAGGTAGAATGTAGACGGCATAAGGGGAAACTCCATATGCCTTAGACCGTCTACCCTCTGCCAAAGAGTCCCTCCGGATTGGCAGGGCCTCTTTGAAAGACAAACATCGCCAGATAGCCGGCAGGAACTTACTTCCCCTTGTACGTCAGGACGCTGCCGATGCCGCAGCTGAGGTCATAGCCCTTCTTGCACCCGTAGCTGTTGCCGCCCGTGGTGATGTCACGGAACTCCACCTTGTATTCCCCTGGGTATTCGCCGTACATTTCAGTGTTTTGGGCGAAACTAGAGGTATTGAAGGTGCCGGCGGCGTTGATGATGCCCGCCAGCGACGGGGACGAGATGCTGGTGCCGTCAACTTCGAGCCAGCCATAACCCCCGTCTTCGTCATACATCGCCACCCCGACGGAGCAGAAGGAAATGTCAGGGTTGCCCCGGGCGCTGCCCACGATCTTCTTGACGACGTTCTGGTATTTGGGGCGTTTTTCGACGGAGCTCTTGCCGCCGCCACTGCCGCTCCAGCCGCTCTCGCTCGTGAAGTTGCCCGACCCGTTGCGATTGATTACGGTGCCGCCGGCGGAAACCACGTAGGGCGAAGCGCTGGGATAACCGACCCCGGCTCCGCCATCCCCGGAGGAGGCAAAGAAAACGACCGTTGACGCCTGGAAGTATTGGTCATAGCCAGTTTCGCCGGAGCTCTCTCCACCTTGCCAGCTATTGCTGACTTCACCGCCGCCGGCCTTGGCCACCAACGCGCTGGCCACCGTCTCGGCACAGAGCAGGTCGTCGTAGCTGTTCGACTGCGCCTCTACCAGGTAAATGTGCGCCTTGGGCGCCATGGCGAAGGAGTACTCGATATCCAGTGCTTCCTCCAGCGACCAGCCGCCCGGGTCGTTTCCAGGCTGGCTACCCTTCCCGGTGCATTTCGATCCGGGAGGACCGCTGGTAGCGTAGACTTGCGTGAAGTTTGGCGTCCCATAGCCAAACTCTTTCGCGAAGGTTGTGATGTCGGTCGACGCATCGGGATTATCATACGCGTCGACGAGAGCGATGGCATTGGCCCCACCGGTAGGGATGTTGGTGGAGGACTCGAGACAGCCCTTGGTTGCTGTGACCAGCTTATAAATGCAGGCGAGAGCTGGGGGATTTTCGCCGGGGGGATAGCTGGCGTTCGGCTGGACCTCGTCAGGCACGAAAATCTCGAAGTTGGTGTGAGCGCGCACGCCGGCATCCCCGGGCTGCGCGATGCTGCTGAAAGGAACGATCACCGTGCCCTTCTGCGGCGAAGACTGAGCCGGCGCGGGGGTTGTGAATCCCAGCAGCAAAACGGTCAAAGCAAGTGCTAGCAAACCGATCGAACGTTTCATTCTTTTTTTCCTCCTAGATTCAAGATCAGCCCCTTCGGTCGGGCGGGCCTTGGCATTCGCGCCCTGCTCGGATCGAAAGTGGTGGTACGTTATACCGATTGCGGACTCCAGCCCTTCTGGAGACTTCAATGGCGCCGTTCGGAGAGGGCCAGTTTGCACGGTTACACGCTCACGCCCGAGAATTCGGTCTCGAGACGTTGCACGCTACCCCCAGCAACAGCGAGATCATACTAACACAGAACGGAGATCGCCACAACACAAAAAACGCAGGCTTGTCCGTGGTCCTTTCCTTTGTCAGTTGCAAGAAGCTGTCAGCCTCCAGCTCTCAGAAGCTGGGAAAAAATCGACTCCCCAGTGAGCGATTCTTTCATAGCTTCTCAGCTTTCAGTTTGCTTCCTCCTGCTGATTGCTGACGGCTGATAGCTGATGGCTTTTCTGCGACTGACCAAGGACAACGGACCACGGACGCTTTGGCTTATTCCTCCTTCACAAACGTCGCCAGGTTCCGCAGGCGCCTGTGCCGGCGGGCAAGCAGTTCGGCGGTGGGAATGGCTCCGAGCCGGCGCAAGCTCTCCCGCAGCACGGGACGCAACAGTTCGGCGGCCTTGTGATGGTCCTTGTGGGCGCCGCCGGCGGGCTCCGGTACGATCGCGTCGACGATCTCCAGCTTGTACAAGTCCTCGGCGGTAAGTTTCATGACGCGCGCTGCCTCCTGCTTGTGGTCCCAGTCGCGCCACAAGATCGAGGAGCAGCTCTCAGGGCTGATCACTGAGTAGACGGCGTTTTCGAACATCAGCACGTGGTCGCCGACGGCAATGGCGAGCGCGCCGCCGCTGCCGCCTTCGCCATGAATGACCACGATGATAGGAACAGTAAGCTTAGGTATTTCTTTAAGATTACAAGCAATCGCCTCGGCTTGGCCTCGTTCCTCCGCGCCGATACCGGGATAAGCGCCGGGGGTGTCTACCAAAGTGATGATGGGGACGCCGAACTTGGCGGCCAGGCGCATCAGGCGCAGCGCCTTGCGGTAGCCCTCGGGGTTCGCCATGCCGAAATTGCGCAGCAGCTTCTGTTTGGTGTCGCGGCCTTTCTGCTGCCCGACCACCGCCACCGGGGAGCCCTCAAAGCGCGCGAAGCCGCCGACCATGGCCGCGTCGTCGGCGAAGCGACGGTCGCCGTGCAGCGCGGTGAAGTCGGTGAACAGCATCTCGATATAGTCGAGCGTGTAAGGCCGCCGCGGATGACGAGCGATCAGCACGCGCGCCCAGGCGTCCGCCGGGGACGCGCCCGCCAACTCCTGCCGCAGAGCTTCCACCTGGTGACGCAGGCGCTCAATCTCCTCCAACGCCGCATCCGAATCAGAGGCGCGCTCGAGCTCCTCGATTTGCTTTTCGAGTTGCTGCACGATTGCGAGTTGTTCGGTTTGGTTTGCCATCTCTCATGACCGCCGGTTTGGCTATAGATAGCAGGGTACTGAAAACCTGTACCGAGCGGTTTTCGTAGCGGCGCCCTTTAGGGCGGCACCTTGAATTCAACAAAATGCCCGGCTAAAGCCGACCTTTACGAGAGCCCGAAAAGGGGTTTTTCAGCACCCTGCTGTAGGCCCTGTCCCGGCAGCCTCGGCGGCCGCCAGCCGGTCCTCAACGTGCAACCGAATGGCATCCTTGATATTTTCGACGGCCTCCTCGTAAGTTTCTCCCTGCCTGTAACAGCCCTGGGGCGCGGGACAGGTGACGAAGTAGCCGTCCTGGTCGCCCTCGACGATGATGGGAAGCGTCAAATGCTGCATGGAAGAACTATTACTCCTTTCCACGACTGGATGACGAACGGTCGGCTCGGCGACGGCCCTGCCGCGTCACGTTCGTTCACTGAAGGCCAGCAGGAGACGCACCAGCCTACTGAGATCGTCTCGGAGGGCCTGGACCTGATCCGGTCCAGTCTTTTCGAGGAGTTTTTCTTTGTCCCATTCAAGCAGGAACATGAGAGCCGAAAACAACCGCGGTCGCTGCTCGGGTGCCAGGCCCTTTAATTCGTTGATCGTTTCAGATTCCGTGGCTCTCTCTCCTATTGAATCCAACAGTTGATCGGTTGTTTCGGGCGGCCTGTGGTATTCCTTAGCGTATTTCACGGCGTCTCTAAATCTGGGCGCAGTGCCGCCATCGTTCGGACCGCCAAACGGTATGCACACCCAGGGCTGACGAAACCGAGTGTAATACAGCCGCACGCCCAGTTGGAAACGTAGCCTCCTGGTTCGGTCCAATTCCTCCAGTTGCTCACAGATACGTTCCAGATAGTTCTCGTCTTGAGCTCGAGCCAACACGAAGTCCATCTCTGGCGCGCGGGCACCAATGACCAGCTTGGTCCCGATCCTGCCTTCCCGCCAATCCCAGCCCTCGAGTCCCACGTTCCCGACGAGGACGCGCCCGCCAGCTCTATAGGGTCGGAGGTCGTAGTCCAGTCCGCCGAGTTTTCGCTCCGGTGCAGCGAACTCAAAACCCTCAACCGTTTCCGAGGCGAGCCTTGCGCACAGCCTTTGCATCCGAGTGTCCATAGCCCACTGGTTCTCGAAGTCCGACCCTCGGAATCCTCTGAAACCTGTCAAACCGGGGAATTCTGTAATAAGATCCACAAAATCGGCGACGATCGGGTCGAATTTGGCTGACTCGGGAAGCGAGTCGGTGAGTTCTACGATTTCGTCCCAGTACAACTTCACCTCGATTGGCTCTTTTTTTGTGCGCTTACGGATTGCTTCTTTGTACGTCTCTATTTGGCTCCGGTTAGCTCGCCCGTAGAGCTTGCTTTCGACCACGATGGCTAGCCGCTCTTCCGCTTTCTCCACAACAAGCAGCGCGTCAACAATACCAGCTTGGGCGGCAACGACCGGTTCGTCAGGGGCGGGTACCTCCTCCGGCTGGGACGGCGCGAGTTCGACGACAACCCCGCGGTTCACACCGTCAGGAAGAAAGTCGTCTCCCACGATGCTCTGCTGCATGTCAAAATCAAGGACGTCTGGCGCACCCAGGAAGCCGGCGACCTCGCGTGCGTCGGTCTCTTCGGCGACCTTGTTCGCTATCATCTGCAGAAACGCCTGAAAAAGCGGCAGGCCCCAAGCGGACTTGCAAAGGGTGATGAGGAACGATCTCGTTATATTATTCTCCCGGTGGTAATTCTCGCCGAAATGCCTGAACACGCTCAGGTATCTGTGCTTAATGTTGATTTTCATCATGGCTTGCCCCCGTACCCTCAGTCGTTCTTGGTGGTCGCCGTACTCATCTCCCTCCGACCTCCGTTGGAGTCACCCTCCCTAGCCATCTCTGCGCCGTCCCTTGCCAGACATTCCTCCCAGTTTCTCCTCACTTGTACGTCATACACGTCTTTGCACCTTTCACGCCAGACGGGGTCCCACACACCCCACGCGTTGATTACCAGCCAATCGATCGGTGTCCAACCGTCTTGATCGACCGGCTCGGATGGGGGAGCGCCTGGCGAACGAAACCGGTCGCAAAGCTGACGAAGGGGCCACCAGACGTTGGCCCATACCCAGGAAAACAAGCCGTCCGAGAGCCATTGCCAAGCCCGCCACGTTCTCGATAAGACCGGTGCAGGGTTTGGCTCGTCTTCGTCGCCTTCCCAGTTGTGCCACCAAAGCCAATCCCTCAATTCCTTGGCAAAGTAGATGCCCAGAGCCAAGTACACCCACAGCATCCAGAATACTCTCACCGTCACCTGCCTTTCCGCAGCGTGCCGGGGGAAAGTTCCCCAGCAGTTGCCCACATGGGTGAACGGCATTTATGTTGCCAAACCGGGGGTCCTCGTGTTCGTCGGCAGTCGCTCGCCGTTCCTTTCGGCTACCGTTTCGGCCTAAAGGTTACGGCAGCTGCCTGCCGGCAGTATTTGCCGCGAACTCCTCCCTTGAGTTGCGAAACATCATCCTCCGGCGCAAATCGTCATCCAATCTCTTGGCCGCGGGCGGCATCATCCGACCCCTATTGGTGAAAAAGCGTGAAACATCCTTGCCCTGATCGGCCATCCGGGCGATTGATTCAGCCGAGGCGAGATTGCGGACTCGGCGAGTTTTCTTCATAAAGCTCAAATGCCGGCCTAAAGGCCGGCGTTACACTGGCTTCTCCAGTGTCACCGCTCCTTCCCCGCAAATCTCGCGCAGTCGACTCAGAAGCTCCTCGGTGGCTTTCACCGCCTTGGGCCGGCGCGGGCGCAGCCGGGCGCGGAAATCTCCCGGCCGCGTCACCTCAAACACCACAGGGTTCTCACCCGGGTTGTTGGCAAGCAGGCTTTCGAGTTCGTCCAGAAAATCGCCTCCGCTCTCTTCGAGGTTGACGCGGATCAGCAGCCAGGGCTTGGCGCCGTTCACCGCGGCGTCGAGTGGCTTGGCTTCGCTCACCACCACCTTGGGCGCCGAATTCTCCTCATGGCGGACGCGGCCCTTGATCATGAGCGCGGTGTCCAGCTTCAATACGTCCTTGAGCTGCTGCAGCGCTTGCGGAAAGACGAGGAGCTCCGCCGTGCCGCGCAGGTCCTCGAGGACGCCGGCCGCCCATAGGTCCCCTTTCTTGCTGGGCCGCACCCGCAGGCTGGTGAGAATACCGGCCAGCGTGATGGGGGCATCGTGCTCGATCTCATCGAGCGACGCCGTATCGTAGCGCGTGACGGCCTGGATTCGCGCCCGGTACTTTTCCAGGGGGTGGCCGGTGACGTAGAACCCGAGCACTTCCTTCTCGCCCGCCAGCCGCTCCGCCTCCGACCACTCCGGGAAATCGGGTAAGGCGAGGGGCGGCGCAGGGGCGTCGTCGCCCCCGCCCATGAAAAGCCCGGACTGGCCGACGGCGCTTTCGCGCTGGCGCCGCTGGCCCAACTCCATGGCCCGATCGAGCACTGCCGTCATCTGAGAGCGGCGCGCGCCCAGCGAATCGAGCGCGCCTGCCTTGATCAGGCTCTCGATGACGCGCTTGTTGAGCAGCCGCAGATCGACATTCTCGCAGAACTGGAAAAGGTTGTCGAGCCGGCCCAGATTGCGGCGCGCCGCCACCACCGATTCGATCGCCGCTTCGCCCACGTTCTTGATGGCCGTGAGCCCGAAGCGGATGTTGCCGGCGTCGGGCGTGAAGGCGCGGTGGCTGGAATTGACGTCGGGCGGCAGGATGCTGATCCCCATGTCGCGGCACTCGTTCAAGTAAAACGTGAGCTTGGGGGGGTTGCCGATTTCCGCGCTCAGCAAGGCGGCCATGAACTCGACGGCATAGTGCGTCTTGAGGTAGGCGGTTCGGTAAGCCACCAGCGCGTAAGCGGCGGAGTGCGACTTGTTGAAGCCGTAGCCAGCGAACTGTTTGATCAGCTCGAAGAGC
>Ga0326728_10006246_pt1 | contig 32314 bp, 36 predicted proteins | sample MB3enrmetagenome_FD_207602 | JGI IMG/M metagenome (GOLD analysis project Ga0326728, IMG submission 207602) | Lab enriched peat soil microbial communities from McLean, Ithaca, NY, United States - MB31MN | ecosystem: Environmental > Terrestrial > Soil > Wetlands > Peat | place: USA: New York... | reverse complement strand
CGGAGGGAAACTCGTGCTCGTATCGGAAGGAGGCGCCGCTGTTCTTCGAGACCAGGAGTGTCGTGCCTCCGTTCCGTGGATCGGAAAATGCAATATGGACGAGATTCGAGTCTTTGGGATCCACGAGAATCTGGCGTATGTTCAACCCGGTAACGTAATTCCCGTCGTTTGAGGTCAGACTGTAGTCCCCATGGTCCCCATTCCGATGCTGGACAGTTCCTTTGGCTGGATTTGGGAACAGCATGCGCCAGGTCCGCCCCGCGTCGTCACTGCGTGACAGGGCCGCGTTTCCCGCATAGATTCGCTTGGGGTCAGAGGGGTCGAAGGCAAAACTCTCTATGCCCGTGCGCACGTTGAACATACGCCAGGAGTTGCCCCCATCCTCCGTAATGTAGCCCCCCGTCATGTCGCAGTGTTCCACCACGACGCGGGGATCGTGAGGGCTGATCGTGGGAGCTATCATGGTTCCGCCGCCGCCCGGTCCGATGATCTTCCATGTATCGAAGCGCGGCGCGGGGCCGGGATTCTGCGCGGCGGCGGCGATCGCCAGCGCTGCGGCGGCTAACGCAAACAAACCTTGCAATCTCTTACGCAATCTCATGTTTACAACCATCTGCCCTTTCCTGAGCAACAACTCACCTGAATTGTAGCCTTGCGGTTGAGCGCGCACGGGATTTCATCGCTTTTTCTTCGCTTTTTCCGCAAACTTCCGGTATGCTGGTCTGGCAACATGGGAGGTTGCACTATGGATTTTCAAAAGGAACTGATTGCCGAATACGACCGCGAGATCGCCAGGACGCGCAAGATGCTTGAGGCCATCCCCGCCGACGCCGATTTCACTTACAAACCCCACACCAAGTCCATGAGCCTGGGCCGGTTGGCAGGGCACACCGCCGAGCTTGCCGGGGAGTGGGCGATCACCACGCTGACCACCGACAAGCTGGAGTTTCCTGCGGATCACAAGTGGGAAGCCTATGTTCCCGCATCCAAAGAGGCGCTTCTGGAGCGCTTCGACAAGGAGACGGCTGAGGCCAAGACTGCGCTGGCCGGCTTTGCACCGGAGAAGTGGGACGGGAACTGGAAGTTTGTGGCCGGCGGCCAGGCCTGGATCGACGAATCGAAGTACGAGGTCTGGCGCACATGGGTGCTCAACCACATGATTCACCACCGCGCCCAGTTGGGCGTCTGCCTGCGCCTGCTCGACAAGCCCATCCCCGGCGCTTACGGGCCTTCTGCGGACGGGATGTAGAAAGACAGGGAATAGGGAATAGGGAACAGGGATTAGGGAATAGAGAATTGGGACGAGGAAACTTCGTTGCCTGCCGACTCACGGCCTTCCGTTTAGCCGCGCTTGGCCCGAGTCGCGGCGACCGCCCCCGCGAGCTATCGCCGCTTTCTCCTATTCCCTATTCCGTCATCGATTACTCTGGTTCCATGCCCTTCTTTTTTCCCAAGGTCTACCCGATCCTCGACGCTTCGTTTGTCCCCTCCACGGGCCGCGCCGAGTCCCTGCGCCGATTGGCCGGTTCGCTGGCCGAGGCTGGCGTCACGCTGCTTGAATACCGCAACAAGACCGGGGTCCCCAACGACAGGTCTTCGTCGTTGGGGTGGAAGACCGGCCCGGACGCCGAACTGCTGGCCGACGCGGGGATTCTGCGCGCCGCGCTGCCCGCCGGAAAGGTGAAACTGATTCTGGATGATCGCGCCGATCTGGTTGAGCGGATTGGCTTTGACGGCGCGCACGTGGATGCCGGCGACCTGAAGCCGGCCGAGGCGCGGCGGTTGCTGGGTCCAGGCCGCATCGTGGGAACCTTCGGCGGCAGCACCGCGCTCTTGCCGGGTATTCTGGCCGAGCCAGTGGATTATCTCTCCATCGGCCCGGTCTTCCCCACCCGCACCAAGCAGACCTCCACGCCACCCATAGGCATGGACGGTGTGCGTCGGCTGCGCGCCCAGGCTGGCCCCGGCCCGGTGCTGGTGGCTGTAGGCGGCATCACGCTGGCCACCGCTGCCGAGGCGCTCTCCGCGGGAGCAACGGTCGTGGCCGTCGCCGGCGCCATCTTCCGCCAGCCGAACCCGGCCGCCGAGCTCCGCAACTGGTTGGCCGCGCTTGGCTGAACGCCCCCGGCGCAGGCCAAGACATCGCGGCCAGCGAGATACAAGCAAGTCGCGGATGAGTTACAACAGCGAACGAACCGGAGCAAGGCCGGGGCGCGATCCAAGGCAGAGCATGTGCTTCGAGTAACATCTTCACCTCCAAGCCCGCCCCGGAACAACTGGCGCAGTTTGCGGATTGAGAGACTCTCGCCGCTCGATAATCTCAAATCGCGTCTCCGATCGGTTGCGCAAATCGTTCCTCTCTTCAATAAAGTTCCACACTTGGAGCGCAAACGGTCTTACACTGTCGGTGGAAAGACCGTGACGCCATGCCCGTCGCCCAACTTACCCTCGAAATCCGCATCGAGCACGCCCAGTCGCTCAAGGACAGGCGTCATGTGGTCCGCTCGCTCAAGGACCAGTTGAAGCAGAGCTTCAACGTCTCCGTGGCGGAGATGGATGAGGCGGTCACCTGGCAGTCGGCAACCATTGGCGTGGCGGCCATCTCCCGCTCGCGCGACTACCTGCACGGCCTGATGGAAGAGGTGGAGCGCGCCGCCCGGCGCATGACAAACGAACTGGGCGCCGAGCTGGCCGACGCCTTCTGGGACTACATCGAGAGCTGAGCGCAATGAGAACGGCCGCTGGATAAGAGATAGCTCTCAGGGGCAGGTTCGCAACGAACTCCGAGGCGCCACGAGAGCGGGCACGTCTTTCGGAGCGGCGGCTATGGCGTCAGCCAAGGCATACTCCTGGGGCGAACCGTAGCCCCATCCGGCGGCCAGGCTGCGAATATGGTTGGCCCGGGCCGCCTGGAAGTCGAAGACGCGATCGCCGATCATCCAGGCTGAGTCGGGCTGAAGCGAAGACTCGCCGAGCAGGCGGGCGAGCAGGTCCACCTTGCTGTGGCTGGAGTATTCGGCCTTGTCGCCATAGATGGCCGTGAACAGCGGCGTCAGCTCGAAGTAATCGAGAATCCGCACGGCAAAGTGCTGCCCTTTCGAGGTGCAGACGTAGAGCGGAAAACCCAGCCGGCGAAGCTCGCCGAGCATCTCGCGCACGCCGGCAAAGACGGAGTTGTTCTTCCAGCCTTCGCGGTCGTAGCAGGCGCGGTAGTCGCGCGCCAGGGCGGCGCGGGCTTCTTCGCTTGACGCCGGCAGCAGCGCCACGGCCCACTCTTCTATCGGCGGCCCGACAAAGCGGTCCAGCGGACCTCCGGGGTCTATCTTGTGGGCGGCGACCACCTTGCTCAGGCAGCCCACAATGCCGGGTTTCGAGTCGGTGAGGGTTCCGTCCAGGTCGAAGATGAGGGCTGGCAGCGGGCTGGGCACGTCTCCAGTTTCGCAGAGGCGGGCGCGGCGGTCCAAAAAAGAAGCCGGCGCGATCCCGAGGGGTCGTCGCCCATTCGATTCCACAAATTGGGTTGACAGCTACGCCTTTTCCAGCGGATGGGCGCCAAAGTGGAGCAGCACGGCGACGGCGCAACTGGTGAGGCGGGTCTGAGCCGAATCCGCCCGGCTGGTAAGAATGATGGGCACGCGGGCGCCGAGAACGATGCCGGCCAGTTGCGCCCCGCCCAGGTATTCCAGTTGCTTGGCCAGCATGTTGCCGCTCTCCAAATCGGGAACTACGAGAATGTCGGCGTGGCCGGTAACCGGCGAGACCAGCCCCTTGATGCCGGCGGCCTTCTGGCTGACGGCGGTATCGAAGGCCAGCGGCCCGTCGAGGATGCCGCCGGTGATCTGGTTGCGGTCGGCCATCTTGCACAGCGCGGCTGCGTCCAGCGTGGACTTGATCTTGAAGTTGACCGTCTCGGTGGCCGAAAGCAGCGCCACTTTGGGCTCGGGAATGCCCAGCGCATGGGCCAGGTCGATGGCGTTCTGCACGATGTGGATCTTGTCTTCCAGCTCCGGTTCGATGTTGATGGCCGCGTCCGTAATCAGCAGGGTGCGCGCATAGGCCGGCGTATCCATAATGAAGACGTGGGAGATGCGGCGCGAGGTGCGCAGCCCGGTATCGCGCTGCATGACGGCCCTCATCAGCTCGTCGGTGTGCAGGCTGCCCTTCATCATGGCCAGGGCATTGCCGGAGCGGCACATAGCCGCGCCCAATTGGGCGGCCTTGGCCTCGGTGTCGGCCTGGAGGATGGAATAGGGGCTGATATCCAGGCTCAGCTTGGCGGCCAGCGCCTTTATCTCGGCTTCGTCGCCGATCAGCGTGGGCTTGATGAGGCCCTCGACCGCCGCCTCGACGGCTCCACGGAGGGCCACGTTGGAAAGCGGCCAGACAACCGCCGTGGAGATGGCCGGCAGCTCCTTGCAGCGCTCGATGAACTGGTGAAAGACGTGGTAGTCGGCGGGATGGCTGACCAGCGGGTCGACGGCTACGCCTTCAGCCAAAGGGGCAAGATCGCTCAAGAATATCCTCTCCTGGCCGGCGCAGCGGATAGCCGGCGGGCCCTATGCTTCTATTGTCGGCCAGCGGCGCATAAGCGCCTGTGCCAAGGGTCACAGTCCGGGTCTTGGTCTCAAATGGCGGGAGAACGCGGCTGGCGGTAAATCTGCGCTGCCAGGCATAAGCCTGTAGGCACACCCCCACGCCGGCCGCACTCCGGCCGCGATCCCGGCGCAAGAAAGCCGCCTACATTCCAGCCGGCCCCTGCACCAGCCCGATCAGATGCCCCTCGGGATCGGTGAAGCCGGCGATGATGCCACCGTCGGGGATGGGATGCGGCCCGAAGGCCTTCTGCCCGCCCTTGCTTTCAATCAGCTCGAGCGCGGCGGCCACGTCCGCAACCGCAACATAAAACGTCACATGGCGTCGGCCTTCGCCCATGGCGCCTATTCCGCCGCCGATTCCAGAGCCGGGCTTGACCAGAGAGTATCCCTCCATGGCGGGCGTGATCTCCCAGTCGAAAACGCCCTTGTAGAACTCTTCCAGCAGCTTCTGGTCACGACCGAGAATCTCGAAATGTACAACAGGATGGGGATGGGGCATCGAAGCGACCTCCTCTGGAGCGCGATGTGAGGCCAATCTACACAATTCCAGCGGTCAAAATCCAATGAAAAATCGGGCATGAGAACCGGCGCAAAAATAATTCTTCAAACCCTCTTGCGTCTTATTGCGGATTGCGATAGGCTTATTGCAGATTGCGATTTTTGCTGTGGCAACGGTCGGCCTGATGAGCCCCCTGTTGCGGCATAAATCGGAAACTCGGCACAGTTGGCCACAGCAAGCCGGCAACTGGCAACTGTCCACTGTCCACTGACCACCGTTCCCATGAAGCTCGGCGAAAAAATCCGTTACCTGCGCGAGGTCGAGGGCAGCCTGCGCGGCCTGGACCGCGCCATGAGCCAGCAGGAACTGGTCCGCGCCATCGCCGTCGAGACCGGCTCCAAGCTGAGCCAGAGCTACCTCTCGCAGATCGAAAGCGGCGCCCGCCCCCATCTGACCAATACCACGCGGCAGATACTGGCCGCGTTTTTCAAGGTTCATCCCGGCTACCTGGTGGACGACCCCGAGGGCTACCACCCTGAGTTGCAAAGCGATCTGCGCCACCTGGAAGACAAGCTCGATCTGTGGCTCGTCTCCGGCGCCGAGCGCTTCCGCCGCGACCCGGAGCTGATGCACGCTCTGCTCACCCTCGCCCGCCACGAGCGCACGCGCGAGTGCCTGCTGCTGCTCGAAGCCATTCTGGAGACGCCGGGGCTGATGCCGCGCCTCGGCGAAGTGCTTCGCCCCAAACTTGAACCCGCGGCGCGGCCTGCCAGCCTGCGCCAACCCAAAACGCGGTCAACCGAAACGCCGCGAGCCAAAACGCGGCAAGGCAGCGCACGCAAGCCTGAAGCACGGAAGCAGGGAGCGCAAAAATGACCTGGGAAACCTTCTATCTCGTTTGTTTTGTCCTTGGACTGGCTCTGAGCGCGCTTTCGCTGCTGGGCGGCATGGGCCACTTCGGCGGGCATGTGCATCTGCCTCATGGGGTGCATCTTCCCACCGCCGCGCACATCCCCCACGGAATTCCGCATGGAGTCCCGCACGCCGCTCACATCCCGCAGGGAGGCGTGGAGTCGCCGGAGGCAGCCGCCACCGTTCCCTGGTGGAACGCCTTTTCCATCATGATCTTTCTCTGCTGGTTTGGCGCCGCCGGTTACCTGCTCACGCGCTACGGCGGCTTTGTGGCCGCGGTGGTGCTGGTGCTGGCCCTCATCTGCGGCGTGGCCGGCGGAGCGATCATCTTCCTGTTCTTGACCAGGGTTCTTTTGCCCCACGATCACGACCTCACCGCGGACGAAACGCCGGTTGTCGGCGTGGTGGGCCGGGTCTCGGCCTCCATCCGGGCTGCCGGAACCGGAGAGATTGTCTACGAGCAACTGGGCGCGCGCCGCTCCGCCCCCGCGCGCTCCGAGGACGGCGCGCCCATTCAGAAAGAAGAAGAGGTCTACGTCGTCCGCTACGAAAAGGGAATCGCCTATGTCCGGCGCTGGGAAGATTTGCCGGAACTGGAACAGGGATCAGGGGTCAGGGAACAGGGATCAGGGATCAGGAATTAGGGACTAGTCCCTTAGTCCCTAGTCCCTTAGTCCCTAGTCCCGCAACAAGCGCCTCCCGGTGGAAAGGACCGGGAATCACATGACGGAAACGACCGTGCTGATAACGGACATGGCCATCCTGGTGGGCATCTTCCTGCTGGGATTCCTGGCCAAGCTCTTTCCTCGGAGCGGCCGCAGCGCCGGCTCCAAGCGGTAAACCATCAACCCACACCTCCCGGGCGAAAGGGCCGGGATCGCAATGACGAGTGAATTTGTTCTGATTGTCGGTTTATGCATACTAATGCTGATTCTGCTCATGGGCATTCTGGCCAGGATGTATCGCAAGGCCGGACCCAACGAGGCCCTGATTGTCTACGGATTCCGCGGCCCGCGGGTCGTCAAGGGCCACGGCACGGTGATCTTCCCCATGGTGGAGAACTGCCGTGAGCTGAGCCTGGAGCTAATGAGCTTCGATGTGGCGCCGCAGCAGGATCTCTATACCATGCAGGGGGTCGCGGTCACCGTCGAGGCGGTGGCGCAGATCAAGGTGCGCAGCGACCAGGCCTCCATCCTCACCGCCGCCGAGCAGTTCCTCTCCAAGGACCCGGGCCAGCGCGAGGGGCTGATCCGCCTGGTCATGGAAGGCCACCTGCGCGGCATCATCGGCCAGTTGACCGTCGAGCAGATCGTCAAGGAGCCGGAGATGGTGGGCGAGCGGATGCGCGCCACCTGCGCGGAAGACATGAGCAAGATGGGCCTGGAGGTGATCTCGTTCACCATCAAGGAAGTTCGCGACAAGAACGAGTACATCTCCAACATGGGCCGCCCCGACGTGGCCCGCATCAAGCGCGACGCGGAGATGGCCACGGCCGATGCCGAGCGCGACACCGCCATCAAGCGCGCCATTGCCCTGCGCGAGTCCGCCGTCGCCAAGGCCCAGGCCGATCAGGAGCGCGTCATCGCCGAGACCGCCTCGCAGACCCGCCAGGCCGAGGCGCAGCGCGACCTGGAGATCAAGAAGGCGCAATTCGCCGAGCAGAGCCGCCGCCAGCAGGCCACGGCCGACAAGGCTTACGAGCTCCAGACCAACGTCATGCTGCAGCAGGTCACCGCCGAGCAGGTGAAGGTGCAGCAGGTCGAAAAGGAAGGCCAGATCAAGGTTCAGGAAGCCGAAATCCTGCGCAACGAGAAGCAGCTCATCGCCACCGTCCTCAAGGCCGCCGAGATCGAGCGCCAGCGCATCGAGAACCTGGCCAACGCGGAGAAGTCGCGTCTGACCGTCGAAGCCGAGGGCCGCGCGTCCGCCATCCGCGTCCAGGGCGAGGCCGAGGCCAGCATCATCTTCAAGAAAGGCGAGGCGGAAGCCAAAGCCATGAACGTAAAGGCCGAGGCCTACCAGCAGTGGAACCAGGCCGCCGTGGTCGACAAGCTGCTTACCAACATGGCCGATGTGGTCCGCGCCATGGCCGAGCCGCTCAGCAAGGTGGATAAGATCACCATCGTTTCAACGGGAGGAGACGACGCCGCCGGAGCGCACAAGATCACCGGCGACATGACTCGCATAGCCGCCCAGGTTCCGGCGCTCTTTGAGGCCCTCAGCGGCATGGACATCAAGCAGCTTATGTCCAACGTCAAGGCCATCAAGACCAAGCCGGAGGAAGAGAGTCCGGAGAGCAAGTAGCGTGGTCTCCCAGGTCTGAAAATCCAGACCTGGGGCACCCGGGGAATGCTCGATCCCATCTATTCGAGACGCATCGATCGAAAGGAACGAGGTGCGCAAATGCGATTTGAAACCCGATATGACACATGGCTTGTGGCAGTACTGATAGCAGTCGGCCTGCTCCTGTTCGGCATTCCTCTTGCGGGCTACTCTGTTCTTGCCTCACGTGGCCAGCCGGTCTGGCCCTTGCTTCCCGCGCCTGCGATCTTTCTCCTCGCCCTCTCCGCCACGCTCCCCCAATACTACGAGCTGCGTGAGGAGAGCCTCTACATCCGCCAGGGTTGGAAGAAGGCGCTGATTCCCTATCCAGCGCTATGCTCGCTGAGCACGATGAACAGTGCGCTCAGCGCGCCGGTATTTTCCACCCATCGCCTGCTGGTCACCGCGGTACCAGGCGGCCAGTTTCTCATCGCCGTCGCGGAACAGGAGCGGTTTCTAGCCGAGGTGGCGCGCCGCACCCCCCAAATGGAACAGTGGCCCTCGGGATTGAGGATCCCTGGCGGAAAGCCCTCCTGGTGCCGATCGGGATAAGGCGCTGGGAATCTCACACTGGCGCAGTTTTGAAAGGGCACGGCTTTAGCCGTGCCGGGGAGGGATCGAACACGGGCGCGGCTTCAGCCGCCGGGGGAATGCGGGCGAATGGAAATGCGTTCCCTCGGAGGCTGAACGCTCGGCTGGAAAAGTTAATCGGAATGGCAGGCCGGGGCTTTAACCCCGGCAAGACAAGCCGGCAAGAATAACAGGGGGTTTTGCCCTCGGAGAAGGTCTTTGGTGGATTGAAGTCGAGTCGGGCATTCAATGAACCGGCCGCGCCGGCGACAAAGGTCCGCCGCCGGTCGCGATCGGAAAGAGCTAGTAGCTAGGAGCTAGTAGCTGGAAGCTGAAACAAGGAGGACGTTATGGCACTGTTGGAGAGAGTGAGCACCCTGCTCCGCGCGAATCTGAACGAACTGGTCGAGAAGGCCGAGGATCCGGAGCTGCTGTTGAAACAAATCGTCCTGGACATGGAAAACCAGTTGCTCCAGGTCAAGACGCAGGTGGCCATCGCCATCGCCGATCAGCACCTGCTCGAAAAGAAGCGCGCCGAGCACGCGGAGCAGGCTGCGGAGTGGCGGCGCAAGGCCGAGCTGGCCGTACAGAAAGGCCAGGACGACATGGCCCGCGCCGCGCTGGAGCGCGCCCTGAGCCACGACGAGCTGGTCAAGGGCTTTAGCAGCCAGGCCGAGGACCAGAAGCATGAGGCAGACGAGCTGCGCCAGGCCCTGCACAAGCTGGACCAGAAGCTGAACGAGACCCGCGCCCACTGCGAGATGCTGGTGGCAGAGCATCGCCGCGCCAAGGTTGTGGGCCGGGCCACGCAGGCCCGCCAGGCCGTCGGCGCCGACCAGGACAACGCCATGGGACGGCTGAAGAGCCGCGTCCGCATCAAGGCCGCCGAGAATGCCGCCGCCAGCGAAGTGCTGCTTGCGGATACCCTCGAAGACCGCTTCCAGACCCTCGAAAGCAAGGACAAGGTCGAGGTGCTGCTGAACGAGATCAAGAGCCGCCAGGCTGTCCCATAGAGGCCGTGCCCGGCTCCCGCTGGACCGAACGGGGGCTGCGCAGGGGGTTCCTGCGTCCGCGGAGCGTGGAATTGCGTCTAACCAAAAGGCACCGTGTGCCCGCAATGAAACGTAGCCCCTGTCGCGGAACTTTAACGCATGCCTCCGGGCGGGGTGAATTAGCCTCGCAGGTAACGTCCCCCGGCCCGCGCTCCTTTTTCAGGCGAGCGGTCCTCGCGGGCGCCGCCCTGCCACTGGTGAATGGATGCGCCTAGGTTCTTTCCTTCTCCCTGCCATGTTTCTTGCCGGCATCGCTCTTTTGGCGCTGCCTTCTCATCTTTTTTCGCAGGGGCCGGACGCCGGCCCGATGGTCGGCTCCGCATCAGAACTCCCTGAGGCGCCGCAGCCGCAAATTGCGATTGCCGCGGTCGAGCCCTCCGGGCAGGCAACTCCCGCCGGGCAAAGCCAGGGCGTGCAGCCGCCGGCCCCAGGCCCCTCCGCCCAGGGCAGCTCCAGCTCTCAAACAGCACCTCAGCAGCCTCCCGCGACGAAGAACCAGCACGACACGGCGGAAGAGCAGATGAAGGAGCAGGAAACGCAGCGGGTGGTCGGAATCGTGCCTGCGTTTAACATCTCCTATCGTCCCGACGCCGTCTCCCTGAGCGCGGGCCAGAAGATGCGCTTGGCCTTTCGTTCCGCCACCGATCCTGTTGCCTTTGCGGCAGCGTTCCTGGTGGCCGGTTACCACGAAGCCCTGGATGACGATACCGGCTTCGGTTGGGGCGCGGAGGGCTACGGAAAGAGGGCGGGAGCGGCTTACCTCGACGCCGCCGACGGCACCATGATCGGCAACGGACTCCTGCCCGCCCTGCTCCACCAGGATCCCCGTTACTTCCGCCTCGGCCACGGTACCGCAATACACCGGGTCTTTTACGCCCTGGCCACCAACGTGATGTGCAGGCACGACAACACCCGCAAATGGGAGCCCAACTACTCCAACGTGGCTGGCAACATCATCTCGGGAGCCATCTCCAATCTCTACTATCCCTCCGGCAATTCCGGCATTGGCCAGACCATCACCAATGGGTTCACCGTGACCGCCGAGGGCGGCGCGGGTTCCCTCTTCCAGGAGTTCTGGCCGGATATCTCGCGCAAGTTCCTGCACAAGGATCCCACCGGCGGCCGCGATGCCCAGGTTCGCGCCCAGGATGCAGCCGAAAAAGAAGCCGCCAGGGAAGCCAAGGAAGCCAAACAAAAAGCCAAAGAGAGCAAGCAATAGCGCCTCGGCGGCCGTGTAAGGAGCCCTGCGGCTTCTTTGCCTTCGAGGGTTCTGCAGCCTCGATGGCAGCGCGCCTGGCGCATAGGAAGGACGCGGAGCATCGCGGGGGCTGAGCCCGCACTGGCGGCGCGGGAGTTACTCGCCGGCTTGCTTGCCATGCGGCTGGAGGCCGCGCGCGATGAAGCCCAGGCCTCCGACAAGCAGCGTGAGCATAACAATGGTGTTGAAAAGGCTCATCGGCTGGAAGAAGATGTGCAGGTTGGCAAGGACGCCCGCAAAGATGAACAGCGCGCCGGCAATGGTAAGAATCCATCCGGCGATGCTTCGGCCGCGCCAGAAGAGCAGGCCGATACCGAATAGCATCGGCAAAAGAGTAATGCCGAAGGAGTTTCCCCCCCAGAAGTTCCAGTAGGAACCCACTACCGTAACCTGGTTGACCAGCAGGTATCCGCCAATACACGCCATGATGAAGCCCAGCACAAAATGACCGAGGCCGCCCGGCGTTCCGCCCGCGTCCCTGAATGAACGGTTTTCCATGGCCCGAATTATAGCGTATGCGCCGGCAAGCCCGGCCCTCCGCTGCCTGGCGCGATGACGCTACATTGCAATTCGCAATTGCGGTCGCAACGCTGGCGCAAACATATCAACCTGACCCCGATGGGTACAAGTGCCCCACACAGCCGGCAAGGGGATGTGTTAGCCGAGCAAAAAAACGCGCCCGTCGCCCACTCCCCCAAATGCCGTCTAGGATCGGTCTGTGTCAGCCGCGGGCGGCCAAGCGCCGGCGAACGAGTCCCGCCACCCCGATGATGCCGGTGCCGATAAGGGGCAGAGTGGACGGTTCCGGAGTAGCGGAGGTCGGCTCCTCGGTGTAGGAGAGGAAGTCCGTCTCGAATTCAGTTCCACTCGAGGAGAGCTCGATGCTGGTGATTTCCTCACCCGAGCCGGCGAAGAAGTTGAAGTAACTATCGTTGGAATAGGGGAACGTCAAGTCGGTGCCCGTGTACTCCTCTCCGAGCAGCGTGCCGCCGTCGTACACGTCGACGTAGTTGTAGTCGTCCGGGGTTCCCCACAGGAAGCCGACGTAGGAGACCGGCTGCGTGAAGTCGATGATTGCATACTGGCCAGGGCCGAGGGCCAGCCAATCAGTGCTGCCTTGTGGTTGGGTGCCTTGGTCGAAGCTGTAGCTTCCGGAGTAGGTAGTGTTCCCGGCCGGGTCGTGCGTGTTCTGACCGATGTAGGTGATGGTGCTGGTGATCCCCGGTTGGCTGCTGGTGGGACCGACGGTGATTGTCACGGTGGACGCTCCGGCGTGGACGCCGGCGAAAACGGCGACAGCCAGAACGGACGCGAGAACTTTCATTCGCATATGGCTAACTCCTGTGAATCCTTTCTGTCTCATTGTTCCGCGCTTGCCGAGGCGGAGCCCTGGCCCGCAGAAACGATTTGGTCGATGGGAAGCGGCACCGAAATAAGGCGTGACGCACACTGCGGTTGTGCTCGCGGGCCGTAAAGCCGGCCGCGCGAACCGTTTCGTCTGGAATCTCCTTTGTTGGACCCGGAATCACGCCAATTATACCGCTCCTGAGGCAGAGTGCAAGGAGAAAGGAGCGTTTGTGCCGAAAAAATCAGCGTTTGCGCCGCGAAAGCCCGGGCGATTCGCTACCGTCCTTGCCTGGCCCGCCTCATCGAGAGCCCTCGTCGCCAATTCCTCCGGCACTTCTCCCCCCTCTCTCCTCCTGTCATTGGGATTATGCTCAACGCCGTCGGCCAATCAGTTTGCCGGAAGCGGCAACAGCGCGACTCTGCGCAACATCGCCCATAACCGTCCTCTCGTCAGATGCCCTTCCGCCAGCATCAGCCAGCAGCACCGCGCGCTTCACAAGCCGCCCGCCGCGCGGCGGCGGCGGGTGAGGCCGAAGCGATTCTCGACCTCAAGGATGCCGGCCTGCTTTGTCGGGGTATCCGGCGCGCCAGCGGCAGCGGCCATTGGTGCGGCCTGGGCTCGCGCTTATTCTCTTGCCGCCCGTGCCTGGGCGAGTATATTCTTGTCGCAACGTCTGCAGGTTTCCAAACGGCTATCGGGAATTGAGATTGTGTGGGGAGGGTTATGACCGAGAAGCATGGATTTCTCGACGCACTGAAGCATGTGGCCTTTGAAGACGAACCGGCGCCGCCGGAGAAGCACACCCCGGCGCCAACGGTTCCCGCGCCCGCGTTTTCCTCACCCCCATTCTCCGCCCCGGAGGCTGCGGCGCCGATTGCAAGCCTGGCTTCGCCGGTTCCTTATGCGCTGCCGATCGATGCCGGAGTGGTGCCCGATAACGACGCGGTTTACCAGACGCTGCTGGCCAAGACCGATTTCGAGGCCACGCCGGCCGCCGCGACGATCCACAAGTTTCTCGATCCTCTCAAGGCCATCCCGGACACGGTGATGCCCACCAACGTGAAGTTCAAGACCGCGGTGGTTCAGGCATCGGCGCAGGCCGGACTGACGGAAGATGCGATTCTGGGAACCTTCGACACGCTAAAGGCGAGGCTTCAGCAGGAGAAGGACGCCTTCAACGGGAAATCGCAGCAGTTTGCGGCCCGCGAGGTTGCGGGGCGGCAGGACCAGATTCAGAAGATCAGCGCGCAGATTACCCAGCTTCAGCAGGAGTTGGCCCGGTTGTCCAACGAATTGGTGGATGCGCAGGGGAAAGCCACCCATGCGCAGAGCCAGTTTGAGGCGGCAGTGCAGCGCCGCGGCAGTGAACTCGAACAGCAGAGGGCGACCTACGCCTCGCTGCTGAAAGGATAAGAGACTCTCATGGGCATTTCGCCGGTAACTCCCAACTTTACTCAGAACATTCAGAATTACACTCCGAAGTCCTTCTGGAAGCGGCCCGAGGGTCCCTTCGGCATGGTGGTGCTTGCGGCCTTGATTCTTGCCGGCGCCTGGGGCCTGTACCTCATTCTGCCGTTTCTCATCAGCCTGCTGACGGATACCCTTCATATGGTCGCGCTGGCGGCGGTGCTGATCGCGATTCTGTGGCTGGTCTTCAATCCCACCTTTCGCGCCGCGGTCACGAATCTCTTTGAGAATACTGTGCGCTTCTTCGCCTCCTGGGTGGTCGAGACCGATCCGATCGGCATTCTCCGCAACAACCTCGACGACATGAAGAAGGCCAAGTACGACCTGGATCAGACGCTGCAGCGCTTTGCCGGGAGCGACGAAAGGCTCCAGCGCAGCATCGCCGCCAAGACCGACGAGATCAACGCGCTGGGCCACAAGGCTCAAAAGGCCGAACAGTTGGCCAACGCCGCCAGCGACCCGATGGAGAAGGAGCGGCTGCAGCTTGAGCGCCAAACCTTCCTGGAGCAGGCCGGGATGCTGATGCAAGGCGTCAAGCAGCTCCAGGCGCTCGAGGACCAGACCGCGAAGATGCTCAAGACCTTCCAGCACTGGTCGCAGATCTCCGACAGCAAGATTCAGCGGACGGAGAACAAGGTCAACTTCCTGGCCGAACAGCGCAAGATGATTCTGGACGCCAAGGCAACCCTGGGCGTGGGCCAGCAGTTGCTGCGCGGCAATCCGGAGCAGTTGAAGATGGTCGATATGGCGCTGGAGTATCTCGAAGACGATACCTCGCGTACGCTGGGCGAGATTCGCGAGTTCTCCCGCTACACCGACAAGCTGCTGACCGACGACCAGATCGAATCCGGCGCGGCCGCGGACGAGGCGGCTGCCAAGTTTGCCGAGTTCAACCAGAAGCTGCTCACCTCCGGCAGCCAGTCCACCGGGGCAGACATGATTCACATTCCGGGGATGGAAGCGCCGGAGCCGGTGAAGATGCCCACGACTCTTGCCAGCGTAGCCGCGTCCAGCGCCAAGAGCGCCGACGATTACGACAACATGTTCAAGTAACTACCGTGACGCGAATTCATTGAAGGGAAGACAGAAATGCCGCGTTTGAAGCCGCAAGCGAAGTTTGTCCTGATTCTGATCGTGGTTGCCGTGGTGTTCTTCGGGCTGCGCGCCGCCATGCAGCATGGCCTGATTCCAACCCCCGGCATCATGAAGTCCATCGTCGCTTCCCGCGTGGAGCTTCCGCCCCAGCAGGAGGCGCAGGTGGCCAACGTGCAGGCGCTGCCCTACCCCTCCGCCGCTCCGGCCAGCGTGCAGGCGACGCATATCACATTCGACGTCTGGGAGTGGAATGCGATGTTCTCGCTGATCTACGCCAACGGCGGCCCGGATACCACCAAGGGTTCGCTGATGGAGAAGTACGGCGTCAACCTGACCCTGCACCGCGAAGACTCGAACGACCAGATGGGCAACGACCTTATCGACTGCGCCAAGCAGCTCCATGATGGCGAGAAGAGCTGCTCCAAGGGCGCAGAGGCGCTGGTGGTGATGGGCGACAGCGGCGGCCAGTGGCTCTCCAACCTGAATCCGCAGCTGAAGAAGCTGGGGCCGGATTATCAAGCGGTGATCATCGCCGCCGTGGGCCGCTCCAATGGCGAGGATGCCCTGCTCGGCCCCGCCGAATGGAAGTCCAATCCCCAGAGCATGAAGGGCAAGACCATCGTCGGCGTGATTCGCGACGGCGACTGGAATATCGCCCTGAACTATCTGGGATCGAACGGCCTTAAAAACAATCCGGACCTGAAGACCTGGGATCCGGATGCGGTGAACTGGATCTCCGCTCCGGATAACGACTACATCAAGGCCGTAACCGAGGTGTTTGTTCCCAATCGCTGCGAAGACCGCAAGGTTGTAAAGGACGGACGGGCGACGGGCGAGACCAAGAACGTCTGTCCGGATGGCGTTGTGACCTGGACCCCCGGCGACGAGCAGGCCGTGCATGGACGCCCAGGCACGACCAAGATCGTCTCCTCGCACGAGTATGCTTCGCAGATGCCGGCTGTGATTCTGGGCATCAAGAAGTTCTTCAACGACAATCGCGACGAAGTCACCGGCCTGCTGGCCGCCAGCTTCCAGGCCGCCGACCAGGTGAAGGCCTTCGACGCCGTTCGCCGCAAGGCCGGAGATATCTCGGCCACGCTTTATAAAGATCAGACCGGCGACTACTGGTATAAGTACTATCCGGGCTTCCGCGATTCCGCCTCCGGCCAGATGCTGGGAGGCTCGGCGGTCTTCAACCTCGAGGACGACGTCAATTACTTCGGGCTGGACGGCAAGCATAACAATAACATGCGCGCCACCTACGAGACCTTCGGCAAGATCGACGTGCAGAATTATCCGCAACTGTTCAAGGACAATCCCATTCCGCCTTACAAGGACGCGGTCGATACGTCGTTCATTTTTGGCGCGCAGGCGCTGCTGAATACCAGCGGGGTACAGGGCGCGAGCGCGGAGACGGTGGATTACGCCAAGGAAGCCCAGACCGGCACCGTGCTTGGCCACAAGGCCGTTTACATCAACTTTGCGTCGGGCTCCGATCAGCCCCTGTCGGACAGTCTGCCCACGTTGAACGAGTTGAAGGATTCGCTGGCCATCAACTCGCAGTTGGCGCTGCAGATCGACGGCTACACCGACAATGCCGGCAGCGACGCGGTCAATATCCCGCTGAGCGAAAAGCGGGCCCAGGCCGTGAAGAGCTACTTCCAGAAGGTAGCTCCGCTGAGCTTCCCTGACTCGCGCTTCAAGTCGGTGGCCGGCCACGGTTCGCAGGATCCCATCGCTTCGAATGCGACCGCCGGAGGCAAGGCGCTCAACCGCCGCGTGGAGATAACTCAGATAGGCCAGTAGTCTTAGCCGCAACCGGGGAGGCGAAAGCCTCCCCGGATCTTTCTATCCATGTGTAGATCATGAATCATGTAGTCGCCGTCTTTTCACCCAATGCGGTTCTGAACAAGAACGCCGTGCGCGCCCTGGTTGCCGTACAGGTCGTCATCGTATGCTTGTTATGGATTTTCAGTCCTTTCGTGCTGCTGCCCAAGCCCGGCGAGGTTCTGAATGCCTTTGGAGACTTGTGGGAGCAGGGGCTGGGAGCGGAGCTGATTACCAGCTTCTATCTCAACATCCAGGCGATCGCCGTCTCCACCGTCGTTTCGCTGCTGCTGGCCTATGCGACGGTGATGCCTTTTTTCCGTCCCATCGTCGCCTTGCTCAGCAAGCTGCGTTTTCTTTCGCTGGTCGGATTGACTTTCTTTTTTACGCTCATGGCCCGGAGCGGCCATGAGCTGAAACTTTCGCTGCTGGTGTTTTCGGTCTCGGTGTTTTTCGTAACTGGAATGGCCGACGTGATCAACGGCGTTCCGAAGGAGATGTTCGATCTGGCGCGCACGTTGCGCATGGGCGAATGGCGCGTGGTTTGGGAAGTGATCGTTCTGGGCCAGATCGACCAGGTCTTCGACGTTCTCCGCCAGAATGCGGCGATGGGCTGGATGATGCTGACCATGGTGGAAGGCATTGTCCGCTCTGAGGGCGGCGTGGGAACCGTCCTGCTCGACCAGAACCATCACTTCCGGCTGGCCGCGGTATTTGCCATTCAGTTGACCATTCTCATGCTCGGCCTGCTTCAGGATTACGGTATCGGCTTGGCCAAGAACCTGTTGTGCCCGTATGCGGCGCTGACGCTGGAGAGGCAATAATGGCTGCCCCTACTTATAGCTTGGGCAAAACTCTTCTGAAGATCGACAACGTGTGTCTCGAGTATGACGGCCGTCCGGTGTTAAGCGGCGTCACCGCGGAGGTGCGCGACATCATCGTTCCGGGCAAGGTGCAGGGGCAGGTGGTGGGCATTCTCGGCCCTTCAGGCTGCGGCAAGACCACGCTGTTCCGCATCGTCGCCGGGCTGTTGCCGCCCACCTCGGGCCAGGTTTCGGTCAACGGCTTCGATCGCCCGGTGATAGCCGGCGAGGTGGGCGTGGTCGCCCAGAGTTATCCGCTCTTCGAGCACCGGACCGTGCTCGGAAACCTGATGCTGGGCGCAAGGAAGAAGGAGAAGGACGCCGGCGCCGCCCGCGACAAGGTGATGGGGTTTCTTACGGAGTTCGGTCTGGAGGATAAGTACAACCTATATCCCGCGCAGTTATCGGGCGGACAGCGGCAAAGATGCGCCATCATCCAGCAGATACTATGCAGCGAGCACTTTCTGCTCATGGATGAGCCGTTCTCCGGCCTCGACCTGATCATGCTGGAGAAGACCTGCGAACTGATCGAGAAGGTCGCCGACATGGACGATCTGAATACCATCATCGTGGTCACTCACGACGTGACCGCCGCCTGCTCGGTGGCCGACCATCTCTGGCTCATGGGCCATGTTCCCGGCGAGGATGGAAACGCTCTTCCCGGTTCCCGGATTGTAAAGCAGTACAATCTGATTGACCGGGATCTGTGCTGGCAGCCGAACATCATCACCACGGCCCGGTTCACCGATTTCGTGCGCGAAGTAAAAGAGGAATTCAGGAGGCTGTAAATGAGCGCCAAAAAGGAAATTGAGCTTCTGGTTTGCAAATGCAAGGATTGCACGCATTGGGAGATCGGCAGGGAGGTTCTGATTTGCAAGACCTGCGGCCTGGTCCTGCCCGCGAAGATTACCGTGGACGACCACCACATGCTGCATTGGAAGAAGCACGAGCGGTAGCGCGACAATCCGCGGTCCAAGTTCGCTGGCGGTCGATGGCATTCCCGCCGTGGCTGAGGCGAAGTTACCTTGGGTGGACTTGCGGCGCGGCTGAGGCTGCGCGGTTGCAAAGTCGCAAAGAGCTGCTCTAGGCTCCGGCCGGCCTGGGGTTGGCGGGGTCGAACTTGGCCACGCGGACCTTCCTGGCGAGGCCGAGTTTCGAGAGCAGCCAGATGCCCCAGTAGTTGGGGTCGATCTCGTACCAGGCCAAGCCGTGGCGGGCGCTGACGGGGTGAGCGTGGTGGTTGTTGTGCCAGCCCTCGCCGCCGCTGAGCAGGGCGACCCACCAGTTGTTGCGCGAGTCGTCGCGAGTTTCAAAGCGGCGCCTGCCCCACATGTGCGTTGCGGAGTTCACGAACCAGGTCGCGTGCAAGCCCAAAGTCACGCGCATGAAAGCTCCCCACAGCAGCATTCCGACGGCGTTCGCCGGGCCGCCGGTGAGCCAGCCGCCGGCAAAGAGCAGCGCGCCGCTGGCGGCCAGGGGAATCCAATGATACTTGCTCAGCCAGACAAAAAACCGGTCCCGTTCCAGGTCTGGAACGTAGCGCGCCAGCGCCTCAGTCTGCGCGTGCAGCGCGTTGCCCCAGAGGAGCCAGCCCGTATGCGCCCAGAATCCGCCCTCGCGGGGTGTGTGCGGATCGCCCTCGCGGTCGCTCAACTGGTGATGCACGCGATGAGTGGCTACCCAGAAGATCGGTCCGCCCTCCAGAGCGAGCGTGGCGAAGACGGTCATCAGGTATTCCAGACCTTTGGGAACCTGGTAGCCGCGATGGGTCAGCAGCCGGTGATAGCACATGCCGATGCCGACATTGATGGCCAGAACGTACAGAACCGCCATCACCGCCAGCCGCTGCCAGCTAAAGAAGAACAGCGCCGCCAGCGCGCCCACGTGAAAGCCGACAATCACAGTCAGCGTCAGCCAGTTGACGCCCGCGCCCACCGACGCGGCGCGACCCATGCGAATCTCCTGCCGCGCCGGCACCCCATGAATTGCCGCGGAGGCGGAAGAATAGGGAACTGAGGGAATCGGCAGACTTGAAGTTGCGGTTGCGAATTCAGAAGAGGGCGGAGTAAGGACGGAAGCCATTCGGGGGAAGATCCTCAGAGAGTGGCAAAGCGCCCACCCTGTCTACCGCCATTGTACCCGGACCGCGGGGGCAGTAAGCACTTGAAGCGATGCCTTGCCTCTAATGATGCGCCGCTGCTGAAGAATTGTGTGAGCAATTCTGCTCACCGCCAGAGGAGTTGACCCAGCTCGCGGACACATGCATGCGAAAACATCGCCTCGACTCCCGAGATCGCCCTGAACGCGCCCGCAGGAGCGGGCTTTGAAGCTGGTTCAGTCGGCAGCCAGCGCGTTGATGAACACGACCGTCGTACCACCATTCGCCACCACGGCAGTCACTCGCACCGAATCGCCCCTTGCGGGTCGAAAATCGAGTCCGGCAGCGGCGCCCATCTCAGTATTCACGACCGCATCCGGAGCGACCTCGAACGACTCTGCCTCCCCGGATTGGTTTGTGATCGAGAGCGAACGCTCCCTCCTGCTGAAACTGACCACTGTTCCCGTGCTCTTGGTAAACGGTCCCGGCCCCAGGCTTCGCAATGCGATGATGGTGCGCAGGTCGCCGACTCCGAAGTAGTAAACGATAACGCGCTCGCCGGTCTTCAAGAAATCGGCGGCCGCGATTGCATCGGTTCGAGCACTCTTGTCGAAGACGATCTTGTGACGGGAATCCATCATATTCTTGAAACGGTCCTCGGAGCCGTCGTCGATCTTAACCGCAATGGTCTTCGCTTTTGAATCTACAGAGCTTATGGTCCCGACCAGAGCATGAATCACCTCTTGAGCCGTCGCTGTAAGAGAGGCCAGAAAAAAACATCCAGCGAGAATGCAGACCTTCGAAAACCCTCCCGACATAAACACCTTCCTGAGTCCGTCAGAACCAATGGGGGGTGAATGGTGCGAAAGAGAGGCTCTGTTTGGATGCACACAGTGTATTGCAGTTGAAGAGGGCTGGCAAGAACAACTCATCCACTGGAGCGGATGAGCCTGAAAAAGGGTATCCTCCTCGCAACGGGGCGATAGGTCTTCGCCGCCGGGGCAGCGGAAGCGACTCCGCCCGCCGCCGGTTCCGGAGACAAGGGGCCGTTCAAAACCGGCGTGTTCTCCGCTCAGATTCATGCAAATATCGTCCGTGTGCGCAAGAAGGGAGCCTTGGGCCAGCGCGAGGCGGCCGAGATCTTCGGCGGCGGCGTCAATGCCTTCTCGCGCTACGAGAACGGCGTGACCAAGCCGCCCTTGGCCCTGGTCAAGCTGCTCAAGGTGCTGGACCGTCACCCCGATCTGCTGGATGAGGTCAAGGTGGCGTAGCACCCGTGAGTGGCGTTGTATGGTGGTGCCCTCTCAGGTTCGAAAGTCCGGACCTAAGCGCCCGGCAAGGGGTTATTTTCCTGCTTGATTGTCCATCAGGCTCGCAAAATCTGACCAATTCAGCGAGAGTGTAGGGCTCTGTTTCCCCTTCTTCGTTGTTTTCTTGGCGTTCTTAGTCCACCACTCAAATGTTCCTTGTCCAATTCGTATGGTCCCGAGCTTAGGGCTGTCCCCTCCTTCAGATTTGCCAAATACCTCAATTTCCAACCCTGATCTTTGCCCGGTGTTTTTTCCAAGCGCAAACTGTTCCAACAACCGAACCTTGGCGGTATGTGTCTTCATCTGAAACGTACTCCTTGAACCGTCCCGCGATTTACACAAAACCGTTAAGAGGTTTGTGAAAATTGCCGGGGCACGGCACCCATCATGCTACGGCGGCTAGCCAGCGCCTGACCAGCCCAAAATGTTCGGGTGCCAACGTCTCGCTTCGAGGCCTGGGATCAATCCGCCTGCGCTCCGAGCCAAAGCCCGTCAATCCTGACCCCAGTGGGGTCAGCCCAAGCGCGGGCGTTGCTTCTGCGCCTCGACGTAGGCTCGGAGAACGGCATTCATGCGCGTCAGGTGTCCTTTGCCGCGCGCCCGGAACCATTCGACCACATCGTTGTCGAGGCGCAGGTGAACGGAGGTCTTCCCAGCCAGCATCGCCACCCGCGCCGAGCGCCAGAACCCCGCGCCCAGCGACTCAGCTTCCGGCGCATCCGCGCTAGTCCGGTCTTCGCCAAGCTCACGCATGGCGCCGATCTCGCTAAGCGAATGTCTCACGATAGTAGATTTCCCGTTCATCCTTGCTCGCTTTCTGGGCGCTGATGAGGCGAATCAGATTCTCGCCGCGCCGGCAATTATGTACATAAATGGGTACACAAATCAAGTCGAAAGCTACAGGGAAATCGCATCTAGACTCGCCTTCATACGGGAAGAGGAGACGCCGCTGAAAATATTGAATTCATGTGCTTTGTAACAAGGGCACGACTTCAGTCGGGCCGCACATGGGCGAGGGAAGCACGGTGGGCTTCAGCCCCTGCATACGGCATCGGCCGGCAATCGGCAAAGGGGACATGAAGAGGTTGGCAGTGGCTAAAGCCATTATTATCTTGTGTTTCCGTTGCGGCCCGACTGAAGTCGTGCCCTTGTTACAAAACCGACCATGGATTGCGATCAGGGAGATTGGGATGCGGTTGCCCTGCCCATGACTGCTGGCGCGCACCTTCGGAAACCAGCACAATGCTATCCTAGTCGAGAGACGCAGCCTCACACCTCAAGTCAAAGTCAGGTCAGAAGAGCCAAGCCATGTCGTTGAACGATCTCGAATTCGCTTACGCTCCGGTGCGCGATCAAGTGCGCGACCTGCGGGAGTATCTTTGACCCGGCTCGCCTGCGCCGGGAACTAGCCGCCATAGAAACCAAGCTGGCCGATCCGGCGCTGTGGTCCGATCCCAACGCCACGAAGCCCTTGATGCGGGAAAAGAAGCGCCTGGAGGCGCTAGTGGCCGACGACGAGGAGCTGGTGCGCCGCGCGAGCGACATTGCGACCTACTTCGAGCTGGCCCGCGAGGGCGAAGACGTGCTCGGGGATCTGGAGCGCGACATCAAGGCCCTGGCCGCCTTCAACGAGGAGCTGGAGGCCCGGACCATGCTCAGCGGCGAGACCGATCCGCTGAACGCCATCGTCACCGTGCATCCCGGCGCGGGCGGCACCGAGAGCCAGGACTGGGCCGAGATGCTGCTGCGCATGTACCTGCGCTGGGCCGAGCAGCAAGGCTTCAAGACGGAGATCAACGACTACCAGGACGGCGAAGAAGCGGGCATCAAGTCCGCCACCTTCACCATCCTGGGCGAGTACGCCTTCGGGCAACTGGCCGGAGAGAGCGGCGTCCACCGGCTGGTGCGCATCTCGCCCTTCGACCAGGCCAAGCGCCGCCACACCTCCTTCGCCTCGGTCTACGTCTCGCCGGAGATCGACGAGACCATCCAGGTGGACCTGAAACTGGAAGACCTGCGCATCGATACCTTTCGCTCCGGCGGCAAGGGCGGCCAGCATGTGAACACCACCGACTCCGCCGTGCGCATGACGCATCTGCCCACCGGGATTGTGGTGCAATGCCAGAACGAGCGCTCGCAGCACAAGAACCGCGACAAGGCCATGAAGATGCTGCGCTCGCGGCTCTACGAATACGAACTCGAAAAGAAGCGCGCGGTGACGAAGAAGCTGGAGGACTCGAAGCTGGACATCAACTTCGGCTCGCAGATTCGCTCCTACGTCCTGCAGCCCTACCGCATCGCCAAAGACCACCGCACCAAGGTCGAGGTGGGTGATGTGGACAAGGTGCTGGATGGGTACCTGGAGCCCTTCCTGCGCGGCTATCTGCTGGCCAAGCGCCGAGGAGCAGCCATCGCCGCCGAACCGGACGACGATCTGGACGTGTAGGGACCGGGAATAGGGAATAGGGAGCAGGGAGTAGGGAATAATGCGGCAGGTCCGTGCCCTGTCCTGCGCATTTCTCTTGCCGCATGGGTGGGAGACCTCGCCTTCCGAGGAAGAGAGAAGCAATGAGCAATGATCCCGCCCTCATCGACGAGATGCTGCGCGCGGCGCGGACCATCGCCGTGGTGGGCATGAGCGACAAGCCCGCCCGCGCCAGCCATCAGATCGGGATGTATCTCGCCGGCAAGGGCTACTACCTGACTCCCGTGAACCCGAATCTCGACGAGATTCTGGGAATCAAGTGCTATCCGGACCTCGACGCGGCGCAAACCGCAGCCCAGCAGTCAACCGGCGCCGGCATCGACCTGGTGAACGTCTTCCGCGCCCCGCGGCACGTTCCCGCGATCGTGGACGACGTGATCCGCCTGGGCATTCCCTATCTGTGGCTGCAGGACGGCGTAATCCACGACCAGGCTGTCGCTCGCGCCCGCGCCGCCGGAGTCAAGTGCGTGGTGAACGACTGCATCTACCGGCGTCACACCGCGCGGGCGAAACCCGGTTCCGGCCATTGAAACACCGATCTCGCTGCGACTATCCTTCGGTACACTGAGTCCAACCATCAGGAGCCGGCTTTCCGCCGCCATGCGTCTTCCTCGCTTGATCTTCGCGCTGCTGAGCTTGCTTGCCGCGGGTTTGCCCGCGCGGGCGGCGTCGAGCTTCGCCGACACGGACCATGTGCATGTGCAACTGGTTGTTCCGCAGGCACAGGTAAAGCCGGGCCGCACTACCAACATCGGCCTTTACTTCAAATTGGAGCCGGGCTGGCACATTTACTGGAAGAATCCCGGCGATGCCGGGGAGCCGCCCCACGTGAAGTGGACGATGCCCGAAGGCGTCTCGGCAGGACCGCTCGAGTTCCCTTCGCCGAAGCGGCTGCCGCTCGGGCCACTCATGGACTATGGCTACGAGGGCGAGGCTCTGTATCCAACCGAGGTGAGCTTCGCCAAGACCGTTCCGCAGGGGCAGGCGGTACTCCACGCGAAGATCGATTGGCTGGTGTGCAGTTCGGTCTGCATTCCGGGTAAGGCTGAGCTTGAGACGACGCTGAATGTTACTCTTTCCGCGACCACGACGCAGCCGGGTGGGCCTGGGGACAAGGAGATATGGGATGGGCTCATTGGCAGCTTTCCCATGGTGTTTCCGGTTAGATGGAAGCTTGGGTTTCAACCGGCGGGTGATGGGTTTCGGCTAACGGTCACGACCGGCCAGCGGGAGACCGAGGCTGCGTTCTTCCCCGAGGATCAGGACATTCTTGACAATCCGGCCCCGCAAAAGCTCACGCCCACGGCAAATGGACTGATTCTCGACCTTAAAAGGGACGCCAATCTGGCCACCAATCCCGCTCAGCTGCGAGGCGTTCTGGAGCTGTCCGGTGGGCGGGCCTATGAGATCGCGGCGCTGCCCGGCGAAGTTGCGGCTCAACCGCTCGCATTGGCCGCATCCCATCCTGCCGCCCCAGCGGCAACACTGTTCGCGCCAAGGCCTGCGCCAGCGTCCTCGCCCGCAACTCCGTCCGGCGCGACATCACCGGCGTTCAGTGCGCTGCTCCGGATCTCCGGTCTCGCCTTTCTCGGCGGCTTGCTGCTGAACTTGATGCCCTGCGTCTTTCCGGTGCTCTTCCTCAAGGGACTGGCGCTGGTAAACTCGGGCGGCGATGAGCGCCGCAAGCTGCGCGCCCATGGAGCGGTCTACGCCGCCGGCATTCTGGTCTCCTTCTGGGCGCTTGTTGCCGTTCTGCTCGCTCTGCGCGCCGCCGGCGCCACGCTGGGCTGGGGATTCCAGTTCCAGTCGCCGGCCTTTCTGGCGCTGATGGCCGGGCTGCTCTTCTTCCTGGGACTGTCGCTGGCCGGGCAGTTCGAGATCGGGTTGACGCTGACCGGCGCGGGCAGCTCGCTCGCGGCCAGGCAGGGCTATACGGGCAGCTTCTTCACCGGCGTGCTGGCCGTGGTGGTGGCCACGCCCTGCACCGCGCCCTTCATGGGAGCGGCCATCGGCTACGCGCTCAGCGCGCCCGCCGCGGTCACCTTTGCGGTTTTCACTGCTCTGGCTCTGGGGCTGGCCGCGCCCTACGTCGCGCTCACGCTGCAACCGGCCTGGACGCGGCTGCTTCCCAGGCCCGGCGTCTGGATGGAAGTCCTGCGCCAGGCTATCTCGGTCCCAATCTTCGTTACGGTGATCTGGCTGGCCTGGGTGCTCGCCGCGGCGTATGGCGCGGGCGTTTTGGCGGTGCTGCTGGCGAGCTTTCTGCTGCTGGCCATCGCCGGCTGGTTCCTGGGCCGCTGGCCGGCCAGACGCTGGTCCACGGCGGTTGCCGCGCTCATCCTGCTGGGGGTGGTGGCGCTGGCGGTCCTGGCTCCGAAGTGGTTTCCAGAGGCTGAGGCCCGGGCGGACCATGCTGAAAGCGCGGATTCGCACTTCGTTGCCGCCGACGGCTGGGAGCCCTGGTCGGCCGATGCGGTCAGCCACTATCAGGCTCAGGGCCGTCCCGTCTTTGTGGATTTCACCGCCAGCTGGTGCCTGAGTTGCCAGGTCAACGAGCGCGTGGCGCTGGACCAACCCTCAGTCCGGCAAGCGTTCAGGAACGCCAACGTCGCCTTGCTGCGCGCCGATTGGACACGCCACGACGAGGCCATCACCCAGGCCTTGACCGCGCTGGGCCGTAGCGGCGTGCCGGCTTACGCTTTGTATGTTCCAGGCGAGACAAACCCCCGGCTCCTGCCCGAGGTGCTCACGCCCGGCATGGTGAGCGATGCGCTGGAAAAGCTGCCGCGCGCCGCAACGCGACCGGGCGCCGATACGTCCAATTTCAAGTAAGCCCCAAGACCACGCAAGTTGATCGTCTGAATTCCCCTCAGGAGGTTGACTCTCATGAAGTTCAGCATTCGTATGTTGGGATGCGCGGCTCTTGCCGCCGCGCTGCTGCCGCCCGTCAGCGCCGCCCAGGAAGTCCGCGTGGGCGCGCCCGCTCCGGCATTCACCGCCGCCGACTCCCGCGGCCAAACCGAAACCCTGGCCCAGTATCGCGGCAAGTACGTGGTGCTGGAGTGGCACAACCAGGGCTGCCCCTTCACCCGCAAGCACTACACCTCCGGCAACATGCAGGCCCTGCAGCGGGAGTGGACCGCGAAGGGCGTGGTGTGGTTTACGGTCATCTCCTCGGCCCCCGGCAAGCAAGGTTATGTAACGCCGGATGAGGAGAATGCCTATCTGGCCCAGGTTCACGCCGCCCCGACCGCCGTCCTGATGGATCCGGAGGGCAAGCTCGGCCGCCTCTACAACGCCAAGACCACGCCGCAGATGATCGTTATCGATCCCGCCGGCAACGTGATCTATGACGGGGCCATCGACGACCGGCCCACGCCCGATCCGGCGGATGTGCATGGGGCGCGCAACTTCGTCTCCGACGCGCTTTCCGAGGCCATGGCGGGCAAGCCCGTCGGCACGTCGCATACGCGGCCCTACGGCTGTTCGGTCAAGTACCCCGATTAGATCAGGGATCAGGGGTCAGGGATCGGAACTGCCGGCTGCCTGAGGCCTGCTACCTCCTAACTCCTCCACCGCGGCGGACGGGACATGGGACGCCCGGCATGTTTCCCCATCCCGTCTTGAAGAAGGAATATGGCTGCGATGGAGGTAAGACCACCGGGAGGTGCAAAACTGAGGAGAAAGGGTGACAAGGGCGCAGCCGAACCCAGGACAGAAGAAAGCCGCGGCGTTACAAGTGACGCTGGCGTGTGGAGCGGCTGTTTGCCTGGCGGCATCGGTTCCGCAGCCGGTTCTAATCACTCCTCACTCGGAAGATTCGACTCGGCTGGCCTTCGCCACTCGGAAATCCTGCTCGACGACTTATCTGGCAAACGTACCGAAATCGTCTGGAAGTACCGTACGCCACAGCCTGTATTGCCGGGAATCCTCGGTGTTGCAATCTCTCTGCATCCTGTTTGACAACCAGAGAATCTACCCCCACCGCGTTACAGGCACGACTTGGCTCCCGTCCAGCAGTCCCGGAGAATGGTATTCTGGGATTCATCGGCGCGCGATGGTTGATTCCGGCGCAAATCGTCAGGATATTGGCCTGGAAGCCTATTTTGCCTTCGCAGAGATTGGGTGGGTTTACTTTTGGGTGTATTCTATGAAGACAAGTTTGTAACCAATTGTAAATGAATAACATGGCTTTCGATATGAATCCCACTCCCGCATAGATACGCGGCAGGAGGAAGACGGCATGGGAGGGTTGATCCCGTTAGGCGATGCATCCCGGCGCCCCGCGCGCGTTCCCGTCGTTACAGCCCTGATCATCGTCGCGAATTCCCTCGTGTTTGTGATGGAGCTGATGCGGGGCGATGCATTCGTGACCGCGTGGTCCGCGATCCCCGCCCAGATTCTTTCCGGCCACCACTGGAATACTTTGTTTACCTCGATGTTCCTGCACGGCAGTTGGTCGCACATCATCGGCAACATGATCTTCTTGTGGGCCTTTGGCCCGGAGATCGAAGACGCGATGGGCCGATTGCGGTATCTCGGCTTCTACCTTTCCGGCGGGCTGGTGGCGATGATCGCCCAGGTCGCGGCCGACCCCCATTCCACAGTCCCAAGCCTGGGCGCCAGCGGGGCGATTGCCGCTGTCATGGGCGCGTTTCTGGTCACCTATCCTCGCGATCGCATTCGTTCGATTTTGATCATCTTTGTCTTTGTCCGCACCGCGTTCGTTCCGGCCGCGCTCCTGATCGGCTTCTGGTTCCTCAGCCAACTCGTCGACGCCGGCTCCGTGGCGGATGTGCAGACCGGCGGGGTGGCGTACATGGCGCACATCGGAGGCTGCATCTTCGGGGCTGTCACCGCGCGCCTGTTCGAAGACCCGCGCCGAATCGGCTGGCGAGACGACGCAGGGTGATTCTCAATCGGACTTCCGGTTGATGGTCAACACGGAGCCGGATTTCCAGCTGAAAGCCGGATGCGGCCGGTCTTTCCGCCGAACCTTGGAACGTTGGGCAGTGTGTTTCAACGCGGGAGATGGCGGGACAGAATCACCGCGCAGTACGCGCCGAAGCCCAGAAGGATGAGGCCCAGGATGGCGTTGGCGAGGCGGAAGAAGATCGCGCCGGTGCGATGGGGAATGAAACGGACGACGGCGATGAGCGCGGTGAACCAGGCCGCCAGGCCGGCGCCTACCATCAAGGTTCCCCACCCCGCGGCTCTGAAGCCGAAGACCGAATAGGCAAAAGGGAGCCAACTGGAGGTGACACCAGCCCAGTACAGCATGGTCAAGGGGTTGAAGATGGTCAGGGCGGCGGCCTTGGCGGCTTCGGCAGCCAGACGCGCGGGGATGGGTCCTTCGTTCCAGCGCCGGCGAGCGCTCTTGAAGGCATGGCGGGGGTCCTTGACGGCGAGGACCAGGAAGGATATTCCCACCGGAAACAGAACGGCCACGGCAACGGCCGCGAGAATGAGTTGAACCTTGGGGTTCGACAGGTCTCGCAGGAGGTATCGCCCGCCGACGAGGGCCAGGGAGAATAGAACCAGATCGCCGAAGACGGAACCGATGCCGCAGGCCAGGGTGTGGCGCCAGCCGCCGGCCACTCCGCGGCGGATGGCCATCATGTTGACCGGACCCATCGGCGCGGCCGCCGCCAGGCCCATCAGGAACGCTGCTGCAAGCACGTGTATGTAAGGGACGACGGCCATCTCGCGGCTATGGAAGAATGCCTACATTGTATAAGGGCGGATCGGTTTCATGAGGCGCATGGGTAACTGCCCGGCCGCTCATTCACGGCGCGCCGCAGAGAGCTTCGGCTGTCCGCTTCGAGTGTTGCAGTTATCTACAGCCGCCGTTTGTCTTAAGCGCCTTTATCCGGAATGCGCAAAGACGGAGCCGATGGGAATGCCGCCCTTCGCGAGACCGCGCTCAGCCTCTTCGATCGCCGCATTCAGAAACGGGCTGATGTTCGCGCCTTTCTTGCCCTTATCCGCCATCGCCCGCTAGCGCCTGCCGGCCGAAACCGTGAAGTCGCACATCTTGGCCTTCTTGTATCCCAACGCGATCATCTCGGCTGCCCGGTCGAACTCCAATGTCTTACACGCGTTCCTGGGGATCTCTATGACTATGTCCGGTGGATAGACGGCCAGCTTGAGGCGGGCTATCGTGCTCTGCATGGCGTCGAACCCCTGCGTGGCGATTTCGTACGCCCCCCAATCCCGGCTGCCGCCGCTGGTCATGGATGGCTGGAGGCGGCCGATGAAGCGATTGATCTTCTCACGCAACGGGGACGAAGGGGACTCCGGGGCGGCGCTCACGACAACCGGCTCCATCGGACTCCCAACGGCCCCGTTCAGATTCACGGCGATGGTTATGTCGGTTTCATCGCCAGAGGTGGGCGCGATGGGCACGGGATTCAGAACCCCTCCGTCGACCAAATCGACCCCCTTCAACTTGAACGGAGTGAAGAAGAGAGGTATGGCGAAAGATGCGCGCATGGCATCGAAGAGACTGCCCGAACGTATCCAAACCTCCCTCTGGCCTCTCAGATCAGCGGCGACTGCCGTAAATGAAATCGGGAGGTCTTCGATCAGTTTCTCCCCCACCAGGCCGATCAACGTGTTGACGAGCTTCTCCCCTCTCACCAGTCCGCTCTTATCCCACGAAAGATCGAGCAGCGTGACGATGTCCACTCTCGTCAAGCAACGCACCCATTGCTCATACACATCCAGTTTGCCGGCGGCGTAAATGCCCCCGATGACCGCGCCGATCGAGCAGCCCACGATCGACCTGATCTTGAAGTCATTTTCTTCGAGCCAATGAATGACGCCGATGTGCGCCAAACCTCGAGCGCCGCCGCTTCCGAGAACCAGGGATACGGTCTTCCCGTTCGTCGTCATCTTCTCACCGCATGCCTTTCACTGAGGGGCCAGCATGTGCCTCACGGGCGGCCAACAGGTCGATCCCGGCGCAGACTGGGCTCGAAAGAGTTTAATGAGTCCCAGTGTAATCGACTTGAGTCTGCACCCGGTCATTCCGGCGGCCGGGAATTCACCCGGCTGCCACTACTGGAATAGCCGCCGGGAGCCTGGACCATCCGCGACGAAGGATGAGGAACGGCGGAAGTCTTAAGGTCTACGGTCCGCTTCCAGCACATTCCTGATATTGGTGAGCGCGGCCTGGAGATCGGAAGCCGACCGGCCCACCGCGACCCGGCGAATCATCTCTCCTCTGAATCCAACCAAGCTGGTTTGTTCGGCGCCCATGGCCATGATCAGGTAAAAGCCGGGGTGCCTCGGGTTGTCGCGGCCCCGGACGCAGAAGGACAGATCCAGCGCGGTATCGAAGTAATGGCTCGAATAGAGTTGCTTTCTGGCCACGGCATAAGCCACATCGGCATCCGGGGCGCCGCTCATCGTCGCCATATGAATCATGCGCAGTGTCGGCCTCAATCCGAACTTCACCTTGGTCCAGAAGAACCGGTCTTCGACATTGCCGGGCTTCGCCTCGGGATAGGCGAGAAGGTAGTTATAAAAGTCCGGCAGTTGCTCCGGCAAGACCTTGGTGTAGCTGAGCATAAATGCAAACTGCCGGGCCACCTCCTGGGGGTCGCGCTTGTCGTTGTAAACCCCCAGCGCCCGGTTGCCCTCGCGCTGATAGGCGAGCAGGAGATGCAGCGCCTTATTGCGCATGAACTCGTCAACTTGCTGTTTCACGTTCGGGGCCGACCAATCGATGGACCCGTGAAGCTCTTCCATCGTGCTGCCGGGCAACTGAATCATGCAGTCGCCGGGATAACACTTCTCCAGATCGCGGATGTCCTCGGGGTCCAACGATAGGCCGTTCAAGTCGGCGAGTTGCGGCGGATTCCCGAACACTCCGAGAGCGAGGGATCCGGGAAGTCTGCGAAAACGGTCGAAGTCCAGGACAAGTTGCAGGTAACTTTCAGGCGCGGCGTGAATGTAGACCGCGCCAAACAGAAAAACCTCGGCCGGCGTACGCGGGGGAAGAACCTTCACCACCGGGATTCCACTCCGGATGTCGCCGATCTGGTCCTGACTCAACCCGACATTCTGCGCGAAGAACGCTTGCAGGCGCGGATTGGACTGAGCGGAGCCGGGAAGGCCGGCCACAACGATCGAGACCAGCAACCAGAGAGCAGGCATTGAACCTCGCGTCAAACCGGCCTCCTTCCGGCGTCATCGCCGGCAGTTCCTGGACTCGGACTATTCTCCAACGCCGCCTTCACGTCGCTGCCGCTCACCGTCTCTTGCTTCAGCAGTTGCCGGGCCAATGTCTCATGGGCCGCATGGTGGTCCTTCAGCAGCGCCTGAGCGCGCTCGTATTGTTCGGTCACCAGACGCTGGACCTCCGTGTCGATCACCTGGCGGGTCTCAGGACTGATCTGGCTGCTGTCCTCGACCGATCCGCCCAGGTATTGGAGCTGTTGACCCGCATAGCGCACCGAGCCGAGCTTTTCACTCATGCCGAATTCCGTGACCATGCGGCGGGCCAGGTCAGTTGCCCGCTGAATGTCGTCGCTGGCCCCGGTGCTGATGGTCCCGAACTCCACCATTTCGCCGGCCCGCCCGCCCAACATAACGGCGATCCTGTCCTTC
>Ga0326728_10006245_pt1 | contig 32318 bp, 33 predicted proteins | sample MB3enrmetagenome_FD_207602 | JGI IMG/M metagenome (GOLD analysis project Ga0326728, IMG submission 207602) | Lab enriched peat soil microbial communities from McLean, Ithaca, NY, United States - MB31MN | ecosystem: Environmental > Terrestrial > Soil > Wetlands > Peat | place: USA: New York... | reverse complement strand
TGGCACTTCTCGGCGGGCTGGCCGCACGCGCCGGTGGCGCAGGAGTGACGATGGGCGCAATACGCGTTACCTTTTGGGGCGCGATGGCCATGGCGCTGACCGCCGGCATCGGGGCGCTGGTGGGAACGGTTGCGTGAGCAGCGCCAACCCAAGGTCGGCGCGCTTACCTTAAGCGCAAAAGGGACCCAAAAGGCATGATTTCGGCCGACCCCAACCTGTAGTTCCCCCTCATCAACCCGGATGAGCAATTTTGACCAGACAGGTGAGCAATATGGGGCTGACACGCGAATTACCCCAAGCTACAAAGGATGTGTCCCGAGTTGCCAGCCAGGCGCTGCTGAGTGGCGGATGTCAACGGGGAAGGAGCAGCACGCTTTGGACAATTTTCGCGATTCTGATAATCCTGTGGTCGCCGGGCTTTGCCTTTCCCCTTGGCGGAGGCCTCATCCACATATTGCTCGTGGTTGCAGTGATTTGATTGCTATGGATCCTGCTCACCGGTCGCAGATCTGTTCCGTGAGGCGGCCGAACAGGCCAGGTCTTTGAGGTCGGCAAGATTCACCCCTGCTGCTCCTCTTATTCAGGGCCTGCCTTCCGTCGCAGTAGTTTTGGTTAGGGTCACCCAAGGCCGAAGGCCCGTCGAATGATCGCGGATGGTGCGCCTATGGCGCAATACTGGCGGTTCAAGATTCGCGAAGCAGGACGGAGCTTTTTCTACGTCCCTGCGCGGCACCAAGTCGCGTGGCTGCTTTTTCTCTATTTGATCGCCGCAATAGCATCCGCATCGGCGCAGACCGGGGGCACGATCCCAAACGTGGAAGCCATCGCCGCACGCATGGCGCACGCCCGGGCTGAAAACCGGGCCCGCCTTCGTCCTTACATCGTCACCCGCGAATACAAGCTGTATGGTAAAGAAAGGCAAGCAATCAAGTCCGAAGTGGTTGCCGATGTGACCTTCGTCCCCCCGGACTCCAAGGAGTACACCATTCAGGAAATTAAGGGGAGCGGCCTGGGAAAAGTGATTATTGGCCGCATGCTGGCAAGAGAAGCGGAAGTCACGAGAGAATACGGCGCCACCGACTTCTCGCCGGACAATTACGATTTCCGCTTCGTCCGCGAGGACGAGGTACACGGCCAGCGCTGTTACGTCCTCGAGTTGCTTCCAACGCGCAAAGACAAGAATCTGTTGCGCGGGAACATCTGGGTCGATGCCAACACCTACTTGCTTCGTCGCACCGAGGGCGAGCCTGCCAAGGCTCCCTCTTGGTGGGTGCGGGACGTGAGCGTCGCGTTTGTCTACGGCGATGTCGGCGGAATGTGGCTGCAGACGGCTTCGGAAGCCACCGCCCGTGTCCGGATACTCGGCCCCTGCACGATGGTTTCGCGCGACGTGAAGTATAAGATCACCGAACTCGTTGCCGACGCGAATTCGGCCCAAACAGACTTTTTGGAGCCGCTGGCTTTGATCTACCCGCCCACCGGAGATGAACTTACGGAAGCCGCCACTTGGCTCAAAGGGGTCCATGGCGCCCCTACTAAGATCAGCCGCCCTGGGGATGAAAGGGTTGCAATTCCGTAGGGCGTCGTTAACGGATGGCAGGCCGGGAAACGAGTCAGCGTACCGGCTCTAATGGCGATAGGAGCTCTTCTTGAACTCTCCAACACTCCTGACCCCTGGCGTCGATCCTGCGCAACAGTGGCTGAAACAAATTGCGCTGTTCTTAGGCCTCATCCTGGGGGCTATCGTTCTGGCGTTTTGTTATTTTGCCAGTTCGTTGTGCATCACCATAGTCCTGGCGACATTTCTTGCCATCGTGGTCGACCCTCTGGTTGTGCGAGCGGCAAAGATCGGCCTGGGACGGGTTCTCGCCTCAGGATTAGTTGTGGTGTGTTTCATGCTTCTCGCGGGGACCTTGACCTATGTCCTCTATAACAGAGCATCTGCTTTTGCAGACGAGTTTCCCAGCTACGCTTACCGAATTCAACGGGCCATGGCTCCCCTGGTCAGCAAATTCGAGCGTTTTGAGAAAAACGCCCAGTCCATAACTCCACTCGTGGAAGGCTCAAAGCACGGGACCGAGGTGACGGTTAAACCAGCGCCGGTGAACTGGCCGGGTTTTCTGGTTCGAGGCGTGGGATCGATATCCGGTGTCCTGATCATGGCCGGGGTGCTTCCCTTCCTGGTGTTTTTCATGTTGGCCGGAAAAGACCGGATGTCTGTTCGCCTCACCAACATGTTCCAAGACAAAATGGACGTCCCCAGGTTTGTCGTTAATCTTGGCAATATGATCCGCGGATTTGTGCTGGGGAACCTGATCGTCGGATCCATCATGGCCGCAGGTACGTCGGTGGTATTCTTGGTTCTCGGAATGAAGGGAGCCGTGACGTTGGGGATCGTGAGCGGGTTTCTGAATCTGATTCCGTTTCTCGGCCTCCTGCTGGCCGCCGCTGTTCCCCTGGCGGCGGCTCTCCTCCAGTTCAACACCCTCGGTCCCTTCATCACCATTGCGATCACGATCCTTCTTTTTCATTTGGTCGCCGCGGACTTCTTGATTCCCAAGTTGGTCGGCTCTCGTCTTCTGCTCGGACCCGTGGCGGTGACCATCGGCATGCTGTTCTGGGGCTGGCTGTGGGGAATCATAGGATTACTGTTGGCCGTTCCGCTCACGGCCTTGGTCAAGCTGGTTGCCGATTCGCGCCCTTCACTCATCCATCTCTCAAACCTCCTATCGGATGATCCTCGTCCCATTCCACGATTGGCACGCTTCGGTGAATACACGATACAGCGGATGAGGCCTTATTTGAAGGGGAAGACCATTCTGAAACCGAGCGGCAATCCACCGCCTTCGAGCTAGCCAGTCGTGGGCACCGACCCGCCTGAGATACGGGGAAGGCCGTGCACACAGGGAAGAAACCGGAAAATGCACCTGTTGGGTCCACCGGGGTAGAGCACGGCATGTAGGGAAAGTGGTTTGGGTAATCGAGGGAGCAGAATCTTGCTTGGGCTTGATCGCCGCGCCGCGCGTTACAGCAGAGACAGCAGCCAGCGAACCGGGAGCCGTCCAAGAGGTAAGATCGTCCTCCGACGGGAAAGCCCTAATCGTTCATTGTACGGGCCTTCATTGAACGGCCATTGCGGGACGAGAAGCCGCCGCAGTAACCGCAAGGTTTTGGCTTGGATCAGACTGGGATGCAATACTCCGGGCACCCCGAGCTTTCAGAGGGTGCCTTTTTTCTCGCCTGAGACGCCGCACTCCATGGTCTGTGACACGGTAGATGCTTGCAAAATCAAGCCCACTTTGTGCCGACCGCGTCCGGATTCTACAAGGCTGTCACTACACCGGCTGAACTCCACCCTATCCGGCTGCCTCCTAAAAGCGTCCAAGCGTGGTGAGAGACCCGGTAGAACAGTGCTTCCCGCCCTTTGCGGCACCTTTAGCCGGCGAAGCCAAACGTCGACAAGAGGTGGCGAGAGAGCAGTTGTGAACTCACCATGAGAATCAGCCTTCGCTTGATCATTTCGTTGATTCTGGGCGTGGCCTTGGTCACGCTACTTTTCGCCTATTTCCAGGTGAAGGCGCAGAAGCGTGCCCTGAGAAACGACCTGCAAAATCGAGCGCAGTTGTTGGCCGATAGCCTGGGGCAGAGTGTTGAACTCCTGCTGCAACATCACGCGCGGAAGGAACTGCAAGTTCTCCTGGACCGGTTTGGGAATCGGGAGCGGTTGGCGGGGGTGGTGGTTTACGATGCCAAGCAGCAGCCCCTAGCCATGACTTTGGGGCTGGCCGGCGGCTCGGCAAGCCCTCCCGGTGTTGTGACCCAGGCGATCAGCCAGAACCAGAGCGTGGGTGAATTCTTCCTTCTGGGCAAGACGCCGATGTACATCTGTGTGGTTCCCCTGCATCAGGGTGAGCAGGTAACAGGAGCGCTGGCCATTTTCCACAACACAAGTTTTATTGATACCCAGGGCACCCGGCTCTGGCGTACTACCTTCCTCGGGGTCCTCGTCCAGACCCTCTTTATTGCCCTGGCTACGCTTCTCATCATCCGCTGGAGTTTTATTGGGCCCATTGCCAAAACCGCACAATGGATACACGAACTCCGTGCGGGGAAGCCGATGGAGAGTCGCAGTCTACCCGCAGCGGATGTATTTAAGCCCCTGGCACAAGAGGTGACGCATTTGGCGAAGAGTTTGAAGACGGCGCGCGCGGCGGCCGAAGAAGAGGCGCGCCTGCGGGCTGCGGGGGAATCACTCTGGACGCCGGAACGGCTGCGCTTGCATGTCCAAACGACACTCCGAGCAAGGCGCTTGTTCGTGGCCTCCAATCGCGAGCCGTATATGCACATGCGGCGCGGGAAGGAAGTGGCAGTGATTGTCCCCGCCAGCGGTTTGGTCACCGCGCTCGAACCGATTCTCCGTGCCTGCGACGGAACTTGGGTGGCCCACGGGGCCGGCGATGCGGACCACGAAGCCGTGACGGAGCATGACCGTCTGCGTGTGCCTCCCGACGAACCCCAATACACGCTGCGCCGCGTCTGGCTGACCAAGGAGGAAGAAGAAGGGTACTACTACGGCTTTGCCAACGAGGGGCTGTGGCCCCTCTGCCACATCGCCCACACGCGCCCCACGTTCCGGACTTCAGACTGGGAATACTATCAACAGGCGAACCGCAAGTTTGCAGATGCTCTGCTGGAGGAAATGGCAGGAACAGTCGAGCCCGTGGTACTTGCCCAGGATTATCACTTTGCCTTGTTGCCCCGCCTCCTCAAAGAGCGGCGCCCGGATGCCCGCGTGGCCATCTTCTGGCACATTCCCTGGCCGAACCCGCAGGCCTTCGGAATTTGTCCGTGGCAGCGCGACCTGCTCGAAGGATTGCTGGGGGCCGATCTCGTCGGCTTTCATATCCAAGCCCACTGCAACTACTTTCTGGAAACGGTGGAGGGCTCGCTGGAGGCGCGCGTGGATCGGGAACACTTTACCGTCAACCGGCGCCACCATCTTACGCGGGTGCGGCCGTTTCCAATCAGCGTTGCCCTATCGGAATCCGCCAGCGATACCCTAACGCCATCCGCGTCGGTCTATCTGGAACGCGCGGCATTGTTCAAGGAATTGGGCGTGGAAGCGACTTTCATGGGTCTTGGCGTGGACCGTATCGATTACACGAAGGGAATTCTGGAGCGTCTTCGAGGGATCGAACGCTTCCTCACAGAATACCCCATCTATCAGGGGCAGTTTACGTTTGTGCAGATCGGCGCACCCAGCCGCACGCACATTAAGCGCTACCAGGATCTGATGGGGGAAATTGAATCCGAAGTGGATCGAATCAACTGGCGCTTGCAGAAAGGCAATTGGCGCCCGATCGTTTTCGTCAAGCGCCACCACACGCACAGCGAGATCGAACAATACTATCGGGCCGCCGATCTTTGCCTGGTGACTTCTCTCCACGACGGCATGAACCTGGTGGCCAAGGAATTCGTTGCCGCGCGACAGGACGAGGGGGGAGTTCTCATCCTTAGCCCTTTTACCGGAGCGAGCGGTGAGTTGCGCGACGCCCTGGTGGTGAACCCTTATGACGTCGAGCAGTTGGCTGAGGCCATTCGCTTCGGGCTTGAAATGGATCCCGAAGAAAAAAAGGCGCGAATGCGGCGCATGCGGCAAAGGATCCGGGAATTCAATGTTTACCGGTGGGCGGCGGACTTGATCAAGGAACTCGCAGAAATTCGTCTCGATTCGCCGTCACTGGTAACCGATCGCCAGCAGGACCGATAAGGGACCTCTGCCTGGAGAGCTTGCAAAGGGTGCCGAGAAAACGGGAAGTGTCTGCTTGATCCTGACCCAGACTTCGCGCTTTGACCGCCTGAAGGACCGCGTGGGGGTCGTGCGTGCCTATCAAACTGTGAAGCGCTACTTTGATTGCCAATTGGTTCTGGCGGGAGGAGATGCGAGTGATGACCCGGAGGGCGCGGCAGTTCTGGCCGAGGTCCGGGAAGCCGCCGCGGGCGACAACGACATTCACATCCTCGATTTGCCTCCTTGGAGCGCCACTGAAATCAACGCGCTGCAACGCGGGTCCACGATCATCATTCGGAACTTGACTCTGTTCCTGAACCATCTGGCAACTGCTTGATGCCTCGCCGCAGGTCATTCCTTCGACGCAGAGTTTTTCTGGAGGCTTCCACTCGCGAATCCTCGCCACACGCGAAGCGGGATTTCCGCTGGGATAACGCTGGGCTGGCTTCCTTAGCCATAGTTCCCGATTTGGATTTCTGACTCGCGCACATCGTATGCTTCCCCTGCTTTGGGCACCCCTTACTTAGAAATCCGGCGCGCGCGGACGATAAATCTCTTGGGAGCGGGTCCGACGAAATAGAACGGGTAACAGGTCACCAGGGTAAGGATGTCGTCAACGGAGTTGTCCAGCACTTCAGTGGCCTGCGGCTCGACCACTTGAGTCGAGTCCACGCGATAGCGATAGGATCCGTGCAGCGTCGTCAAGGTGATCTCGTCTTCCTTGTGAATATTGCGCAGTCCTCGGAAGAACGTGTCCCGGTGTCCCGCGAGCGCCACGTTGCCTGGTTGACCCGGCAGCGGGGTGCCTGGAATATGCCCGACCGCGTGTCGCAAAGTTCTTCCGTCTACGCCTTCCATGATTATCGCCGCAAGGCCGACGGAACTGATCTCGATTTGCCCCAACGGGGAGCCCGCGAGGCCATCGATGCCAAAACTCTCAGCGCGCGCACGGTCCGCTTCCGCTTGGGCGGCAAGAGGAGACGACGCAGGCTGTTGAATGGTCCGGGCAGAGGTCTGCGCATCCTTCAAGGCGCGCTCAAATCGCCAGGTTTGATAGGCCTGAAAGACCCACCTATCGAGCAGCACGACGGCGCAGTAACTCAGCGCCAGGATGCCCACGACAAAAAAGAAGTATTGGCTCCAACGAAGAACCAAGGCGATTCGCGTCGGACGAGCGCTCTGGCGTTTAGTTTTTGAATTCATGGCCGGTTGCTCTGGCCGCCGGTAAGGGGGGCTAAGGGCTGAGGTTTCGAGGGTGCGTAGTAACCGGCACGGGTGCGGACGGACAAGCGTCCATGACCCGGTGCCATCGCCTTCACTTGGATGACCCGATAGGCTCCGTCTTGCGTTCTGTTCGCGGGTGCATACGCGATGGTGTACTGGTTGCGGATATCATGAGCGATTCGTTCACAGAGAGGGACCACTTCCGGTACGGACTGCGGAAAGAAAGCTTCGCCTCCCGTGGCCTTGGAAAGCCGCCGGAGCGCGTTGGGGTTCCGGTCGGGATCTTCCTCCGTATAGATACCAATGGTATAGATAATGGCATCGGACTGCCCCGCCATGGTCAGGATTTGGCCCAAATTGTATTTGCTGGCGTTGTCGCCCCCGTCGCTCACCACGATTAAAACTCTCTTGTCCCGATTACCCTCCCTCAGATGTTCGAGCGCAGCCGCCAGAGCGTCGTAGAGCGCCGTCTCGCCGTTCGCTCTAATCCTCGAGAGTGCAACCTGCAATTGCGCCGTTTGGTCGGTGAACGGTATGTTGGGGGGAAGGCCAAACGAAACATACTCGTTGAAATGGACCACGAACATCTGGTCCTGCGGATTGCTGGAGCGGGCAAACGCCATGGCAGCGGCAATGACCTCAGCGCGCTTGGGTCCCATGCTTCCACTGTTGTCCAGAACCAATCCCACCGTGACCGGAATGTCTTCATGACTATAATATTCAATCTGTTGAAGCGCACCGTCCTCGTATACCTGAAAGTCATCCTTGCCGAGCCCCGAAACAGGAGCGCCCTTGTGGTTTTGCACGGTCGCATGCAAGACCACGCTGTCAACACTCACACTGATTTTGTAGGGGTCAACTTGGTGAAGCTCGGAAGACGGGACTTCTTGAGGGCGTGCAACGCTGGGCAGAGTCAACAAGAAAACAAGCGCGACCAGACATCGGCCCGTGGTGGCGCGTGCCTCCACGGTGCGTACTCTCGTGCTGAGTGACTCCGCATCCTGCAACAACCTCCACCTCCCCTAAAGCAAAGGCTAGCGTAACTACCGCTCGCGAGGTTCAGTCGTCCAGCTTCCCATCAGCCGCGGGGCGCGATGTGTTAGATCTGGCCACTTCCGCCACGCGATGCCACCTGCCTCCACGGCCATGACGCAAATCACGCCCGCCGTAAACAGCAGCGTCCCGCAGATCAAAGCCGCGAGGAAGCAAGCGGCACAGTCGTAGATGACGAACATAACAACCTCAGTCCAATTTACTCATCGCCCTCCGGTTGACTCCGGCCCCTTAGTAGAAGGGCGATCTTGTTGAAGTTCGACGTTCGACCGTGAAGGGGAGGTGATACTCGTATGCCACCCCCCTCCACAACCCGACGCTCAGTGAGTTTCGCCTGGGCCGGCAAATTGGCGCCCAGAGAGCCCTCTTCAGGCCCCCTGCGTGGGTGCTCCAAGCAGGCCCCACAGCACTCTCTTGGGTCAGACAGTTCGCTTCGAAAAACCCCAAAGAGTAAGGCCCGCACCCAGCGACAGTAGCCCAATCAATCCCACAAGCGGCAATGTGCTGGCTGTTTGAGGCAGGGTCGCTTCTGGAGCAGGTGTCTCCACGGCGGCGACCTCGGTCGGTGGAGCCTCAACCACTTCCGTTACTGCTACCTCTTCTCCCGTAGGTTTAACGGCTATGACCGGTGCCGTCTTCAACTCCTCGACGGGCAGCGTTGCCAGTTCGACAGGCGTCGCGAGAACGGGCTCATTGATGATCTTCGCCAGCTCGACGGCCCGGGACTTTGGATACACAAATTCCTCTCCCCATTGACGCCCGGGGTAAAACCACGCCCGGATGGCTTCCGGCTGTCCCTCTGCCCTCTCCTTAAACGTCATTACCGTCTTGTCGGTCGCCCGCAAACGATAATTGGGGATGGCGAGGATGGTGGTAAACACATGGTTTCCAGCTTGGTTGAAAATTTGGACGATGTGCCGGTCGCTCGGCGAATCCAAGATTTTGAAAACATACGTACCCGCCGGCAAGGTCTGAGCGCCCACACCCGGAACCTCGACTGGCGCGGTGAAGGTCACCGTCGTTTTCCTGTTCCAATCGTCCGCCTTCGCGCTGGGTAGAAACGCTAGAGCTACCAGGGACAAGCAGAAGATGGTCACCACTACTCTGAATCGATCCAGTCTTTTCATTGGAGTTACCTCAATCTTTCTTGGGGGTGTTCTATTCTGCCCCGTCGTTCTTTGGTCAGATCTAAAAATGAAATGAACTTATGAGACACCATATCAGCGGGAAAACTCGTCCCAGCGTTCGCCGTGCGAACGACAGTTTGAAAGGCCGAAGCGCAGACTGATAGATTTCGAGATCCCGAGTCGCCTCGATTACTTCCCCGTGGTCCATTGTTTGTTCCATGGTGTGCAATGCGGAATTCGAAACCTCATAGAATTGGACCGAGGGAATTCCCGGGACCACTCTCGCCAGAGCCATCAGCCCGCCAAAGTATCTAGCCCATATTCCTCCCGCGCTCTCCTTTGGATCCCAAAAGCTTAAGGCCAGCGCTTCCGTTCCATCTGGGACGGTGAAACCGAGAAGCCCCGAAAATTCTTTTCCTTTCGGAACTGCGGAATAACGTCCTGTTCGAACGTGCCGGTAAGCTCAACCTCGCAACCGGGCTTCACATTGATTAAAACCGCTCGTGAAAACACGCCGCTTCTCCCCTGACATTCGCCTCCCACCAGATCCTGGCTGGCAGCTTGAAGTACACTTGTTATACCGTTGAATAATTCGCGTGTCAGTTCACTACTGCTCGGACGTCTGGTCAGAATTGCTCAGGCCAAATCAGGAGGGGGTTATCCAGGTGCGGTCGGTCAGAAATACGACTATTGTATCGCGGCCAATACTTCGTCCAGCGACACTGCGGCCAAGGTTGTGGCGTAGTCAGACATTCCGTCGGGAATAATCAGTTGCCCGCCGCGCGGGAGACTGTCGCAGGAGTAAAAGACGTTGAGCAGGTAGCCTTCGCGCTCGTCTTTGTCTGGCTTGATGAGTGGCTCGCCCAGGCGGCCAATGACTTCGGTCGGGTCGTCACGATCGGATCGCGTTGGACACCTGCATCGGTTCGAAGCTGAAACGGGCTGACGTGGCGATCGTGCTGTTGTTATTGGCGTCCAGGAGGCCGGTGCGAAAGGTGACGGAGGAAACGTGCCCTTCGGCCGTGGCCCACAGGCTCGGAATGAAGCGCCGTGAACCGGGCGGGAGGTCCGACTGATCAGGGTGCGGCACGATAGAGGGCCCAGTGTCGCAGCATGGCGGTTTCTGCCATGTCTGTGAGAGTTCCCAGCCCCTCTCCTTGGCCTCTCGCGTCACTTGACTTTGCCGGGAGGGAGAGGCGCAAGAGATTGCGGCCATTCCCTACGTTTTCCGTCTCGATCCAACGACGACCAGGGCTACGCCTCCGACCAGGGCGAGCCCACCCAGAATAGGAGGCAAGGGAATCCGCTCCTTCACCGTCTCGGTTGCATGAATCGGACCCAGGTCCACGATCTTCTTTTGGTGTGTGTACGTGATGCCTTGGTAAGCTAGGGAAATAACCCCCAGCACAATCAGCAAGATCCCAATCCACATTGGAGCTTTCATGTAAAGGCCACCTCGCTTTCGCTTGGGCGCTATTTTGTAGCAGATAGACCATTATCCGCTAAACGCCCAGAACCTTTTCAACTTGGCCGATCTTATTCAGGACCTTGCCGGCCGTCTTCTCGGTGGTGCCTTCGTTTTCCAGATTGGTATTTTTGGTAGCCTTTCCCACCTTCTCCTTGATCTTGCCCTTCACCTCGTGAAACTTGCCCTTCGCTTGGTCTTTGGTACTTGATTTCATGGCATCTTCCTCCTTGTCTCGCCTCCGTTGTAAGAGGGAGCTGCTCGACTCATGCAACCCGCAGCCCTCTTGTTTTCCACTAGCAACATCATCATGAGCGCCAAGAAGGCGGCTGTCTGCCCGATTGTGACCACGTGTCTGTGCATTTGTGCACACCTCCGGATTGGTCAAGGCCGGTAAAGGATCACCGCGGTCACAGCCAGTGACTCATTTTGACCAGTGCAATGAGCAAAGCAGTACAGACAGTGGGAAGAAAGACGGACAGAATCTAAGTGCGTAACGTTCTCACGGCAGAGGGAATTTCGTGAACAAAGTTGGTTTTCTGGACATTCTTGATGCAGGGAGGTTTCAATGAATCTAAGTCTGGCGGATCCGAAGCTGATTGTCATCGCCGTCGCGGTGATTCTGATCATCGCAGTGCTTGCTTGGCTGTACCTGCGAAAACGCAGGAGTACAACGGCAGGCCTGCGGCAAAGATTTGGGCCTGAGTACGAGCGGGCTGTGCGCGTGCATGGATCGGAACGAAAAGCAGAAGCGAAATTAACGGATCGCGAGAAGCGGATTGAAAAGCTGAACATTCGCGAACTTAATCCGATGGAACGAGAACGTTTTTCGGAACAGTGGAAGTCAGTGCAATCTCATTTTGTCGATTCCCCAAAGGGGGCGGTCACAGAAGGCGATGACTTGGTGTCCTCGTTAATGAAAACGCGTGGCTATCCCCTATCTGATTTCGATCAACGTGCCGACGACATTTCTGTCGATCATCCCCAAGTGGTGGAGAACTATCGGTCTGCGCATGAGATTGCGATGCGCGTTGGGAAAGACCAGGCAACTACGGAGGATCTGAGAACGGCGATGATTCATTACCGCTCTCTATTTGAGGAACTGGTGCAGGAACCAACGACTGTTAAAGAAAGAGCGGTGGCGTAATCGCTGAACTAAAGGGAAAAGAAGGGGAGCTTACGACGGCTGACCTGGCGAGCTACGGCGTTGCGCAAAAGCAGCCCGAGGGACCCAAGCTCGGGAAAGGTCAAGAACCGAACACTCTGGCTAGAGCGGCCGCAGTCTCAGAGCCTATGCCCTTGTTTTCTGAATCGGAGATGGCAGATTTCCGATCGCAGTGGAGCACGGTACAGACCGGTTTCGTGGACGAGCCACGCCGGACGGTTGAGGCCGCAGACAAGCTGGTAGCTTCGGTGATGCAGCGACTCGCGGAAGGTTTCGCCAACGAGCGATCCGGCTTGGAAAAGCAGTGGGACCGTGGCGACAACGTATCCACTGAGAACCTGCGGGTTGCCCTGCAGCGCTATCGTTCCTTTTTCGACAGATTGCTGAAACTGTAAGGTCGAATAGGCTTTCGGATGCAGGAAGGAGAGTACCAGAATGTTCCTCATTCTCTTTATCGTGCTATTGGTGGCTTGGCTTATGGGCTTTTTCGCATTCCACGTTGCGGGCGGGTTGATTCACCTGCTACTCATTGTGGCCGTCATTTCTTTGATTGTGCATTTCGTGCGAGGCCGACGCGTCGGCTAAGACACAACCATGCGCTACCACCTCGAGGCAATCGGCGAGGTCAACCCAAACGCCCAGCGCACGCGGGCCGAGAGGCCACGTCGTGGAAGTGGGAGCCGCTTGCTCCCGGGGATGGCAAACAAGCAACTAAATTCAAAATGGAGGAGTAATATGTCGCTAAACAAGAAAGTAGTACGGACCACGGTTGTCTTCATCCTTCTGATGACTGGGATGTTAGGACTGAGCCTGATACCCCGGGCTTCCGCAGCCGATCAGGACAACATTAAGAAGGTGCAGGAGACTCTGCGCGACAAGGGCTTCGACCCCGGGCCGATCGATGGCCAGATGGGTTCCCAAACCCGAGAGGCGATAAGCCAATATCAGAAGTCGGAGAACCTGCCGGTCACGGGACACCTTGATGCCGAGACAGCAGGCAAACTGGGAGTGGGGCCGGAGTCGGTCGGAGGCGAGTTCAAAGCCGCCGGCAAAGATGTGGGAAGGGGCGGCGAAGGAGTCGGCCACGAGATGAAGCAAGGTAAACCCATCGCGGCAGGCAAGGATTTGGGTGAGGGTGTGGGCAAGGGGGGCAAGAAAGTCGGTAAGGGAGTCAAGAAAGCTGTCTCTCCCCACAGCGACAGCAACGACCCCGAAAAGAAGCAATAGGCTGACGAACCGAATAACCCGCGGCTGACGAAATTGCTTAAGTGGTGACGGGGACTTCGACGATAGCAACTCCGGGTGACCGTCAGCCACTCGGAGACCGAAAGTTGAAATCCCGATTCAAGGCTCGATCTCGAAGAGCTCAGACATTGCAGCGGGTCCATGAGCGGTTTTAGCCGCTGGATCTGCCTTAAGGGAGACTAAAATGGAACGCCTCATCACAGTATTTCTGTTTTTGTCGCTGTTGTCCGGCACAAGTCAGGCCCGTGAGGGCCGTGCGCGTACGACCGCCATCGCGAGTCCATCTCCTACCGCGTCCATCAATCGCGCCACGACCGCTCGCGTCGGACCGGGATCGAGCGGCCCCGCGGTGCTCAGGGCCGAAATCCTGCTCGACCGCGCCCACTTCTCGTGCGGCCAGATTGACGGCCGGTATAGCCAAAATCTCAAGAATGCCATCGAGGCTTATCAGTCGGCATACCAGTTGAGGGTGGACGGCGTCGTGGGCCGGACCATGTGGCAGCTCCTCAATCAGGACTCAGCCGAGGCGGTGATAGAACATAGGATTTCCACCGAGGATATCGCTGGCCCTTTCGTCGAGAATATCCCCACTGACATGGTGGCTAGGTCCAAGCTGAAGGGCATGTACTACACGTCGCCGTTACAGGAGTTCACGGGGAAGTACCACGCGAGTGAAGCGCTTCTGAAACGTCTCAATCCCGGGCAGTCGTTTGACCGCGCCGGCCAGGAGATACTCGTTCCGAATGTAGTAACCCCGACTCGGGGGAGGGCGGCATCTGTGGTCGTGACGGGCCTCGATACCAAAGACCCAGTTCGCGCAGCATCGGTTGAAGCGCTTGATTCCACCGGCAAGGTTCTCTTCTACGCGCCTGCCAATATTGGCGGCCCCCATGATCCACTGCCGGTGGGCGAGTGGAAGGTCACGGATATCGTGCACAACCCCTGGTACAATTACAACCCCGATCTCTTTTGGGACCCCGAAGACCCGAATACGACGGCGAAGATCCCTCCCGGACCCAACGGTCCGGTGGGACTCGTGTGGATCGGGATCAGCAAGCCGCATTACGGAATGCATGGCGCCGCGGATCCCGAGTTGATCGGCCGCGCGCATTCCGACGGTTGCGTTCGCATGACGAATTGGGACGCGCTCGAACTGGCTAAACTGGTTGAGGTGGGCACGCCCGTGATCATGAAGGAAGACCTGGGAAGTCCAGGGGCGCGTCAGGCGAAAAATCGCGAGAAGGCAGGTGGCGTAGAGTCTACTGCGGATTTACGAGAGGATCGAAGCGCGGCGAAACGATCCGGCACCCCGAAGTAGGGGCATCCGAATGAGACGCGCCTCCCTTCGGCCAATCACGTTAGGAATCGCCGCGGGATTCGCCTTAGTGGGCCTCGTCCTTGCGACTGCGGTTGGTTCCCAGGTTTCTGACGACTTCGCAGTGCTCGCGTCCCGAAACCTGGGTCTGCCGCTTCCGAACCTCAAGCGCGCTGATATACTACATGACACTTTCGACGAGGGCCGTGCCAATGGTAGGCCGCATGAGGCGATCGACATCATGGCGCCGCGCGGTACGCCGGTCCTGGCAATCGGCGACGGCACAGTCACCAAGTTGTTCTACAGCCGTTTTGGCGGCAACACCGTCTACGAGTTCGATCCGCTGCAGACCTACTGCTACTACTACGCCCACCTGGATCGCTACGCACCAGGGGCCCGTGAGGGAAAGTCGGTTCATAAAGGCGACGTTCTCGGCTTTGTTGGCTCGACCGGCGATGCCTCTCCTGATGCGCCTCACCTGCATCTGGCTATCTTTCGCCTTGGTCCTGAGAAGCAGTGGTGGGTAGGAACGGCGATCAATCCCTATCCCTTGTTGATGAAAATCCTGGATGAGCAGAGGTGAACCGTCGTCACATTCGCGAAACCCACTCTTCATCGTTTCGCTTCAAACGCCAGGTTGAAGGATGTTTGGGCAGCCCGCCCGAAACTGCAGAATCCATAGTGAGAGCTTCAGCACGGCCCATTCGGACCGCCGTCGGCGGCAAGTCGCCTTGGAGCGACGTCTGCACCTTGAGGATCCTTGCGCCGCCCGCGGAAACTGTGAGGGTACCGTAAGTCGTACCCCTACCTCGGCAGCATCACCCAGCTCCGCCGCGCCGTGGCCGAACTGCACCCACCCCCGTACCGTCCAGAAACTCAACTCAGGGCAGTCCCCTTCCCCAGCAATGTCCGGTGGGCACAAGTTCCCCTTGGATCAAGGATCGCTTCGCGTTCAGGGGCATTCCGGGTCGACACGCCTTACGGCTCGGGACAGCCGCCTGCAACCAGCCCAAGAACGGTCCACGCACGGCCCTGCGGAAGAGGGCCGACGCACCTAGTGGCGGTCACTCCCTCGGAGCTATACAGAGCGACTGAAGTGACTGCGCATCGCTTCGTGGCACGGCCGTCCCGGCCGTGCGCACGGGCGGGACGCCCGTGCCACCATTTATGTCGCTCTGTATAGCTTGCTCCTCCCTCAGGCTGGCTGCCTGACGATAATAGTAGCTCAGCATTCCTGCCGCCTGGGGAGTTCGCAAGCCAAAAGACTCATTCCCCCCCTCGGGCGGCCCGTCCGCCCCGTGCCGAGGGAATCCTCCCCGAAGGTGCGCCGGATATATCAAGAGAACATGCGAAGAGTAACGTGTATGCCGGGATGCCTAAGGTTGTACATGTAATAGACGCCATCAACGTATGCGACATAATAGTGGTCGTTGTAGTCCCAGCCTACTGGCCAACCTTCATTGTACCCGAACCAGTAGCCGCCGTAATGAAAGCGGCTATACCCGCCGATCATCCTGGGACGCCCCATGCGGAACCAGTGGTCATGACCGAAATGGGAACGGTAACGAACTTCAGAAATGCGGCCATAACGGTTGCCGTAATTGCCGTCGCCGAAGATGCTGAGGGAAATGTGCATGCCGGGATGCCTAAGGTTGTACATGTAATAGGCGCCATCGACGTATTCGACATAACAGTCGTCGTTGTAGTCCCAGCCTACGGGCCATCCCTCATTGTACCCGAACGAGTAGCCGCCGTACTGGAAGCGGTTATACCCGCCGATCATCTGGGGACGCCCCATGTGGAAGGAGTGTCCCCGGCCGAAATGGGCACTGTAATTGGCGTTAGAAATGCCGCCATATTGGCCGCCGCCGTTGCTAGCAACGGACTGTCTCTGCTGCCCTCTGGACGGCTGTGCCTGGCGTTGCGCCTGCTGCGCTCGCTGTGGTTGCGCTCTCGCGGCGCGTTGTGACTGGGCCTTCTCTGCGCGCTGCGGCTGTACTCTGGCGGCGCGTTGTGACTGGGCCTTCTCTGCGCGCTGCGGCTGTACTCTGGCGGCGCGTTGTGACTGGGCTTTCTCGGCGCGCTGCGGCTGTACTCTCGCGGCGCGTTGTGACTGGGCTTTCTCGGCGCGCTGCGGCTGTACTCGCTCGGCGCGTTGTGACTGGGCTTTCTCGGCGCGCTGCGGCTGTGCTCTCTCGGCACGCTGCGGCTGTGCTTTCTCGGCACGCTGCGGCTGTACTCGCTCGGCGCGTTGTGGTTGCGCGGCTTTCTGCGCGTGCTGCTGCGGCTGCGCTTTCTCGGCGCGCTGCGGCTGTACTCGCTCGGCGCGCTGTGGTTGCGCGGCTTTCTGCGCGTGCTGCTGCGGCTGCGCTTTCTGGGCTTGCTGAGGTTGTTGCTCGTGTTGCGCCGCCTGAGGTTTTCCTGCGCCTCCGCCCTTTTTCTCATCGTCCTTTTGTGCGAATGCGGGAATAGTCATTCCGAAGAGTAAAAACAGAACTGCTATGCTGATCACTCGATTGTATTTCATAGGTGTTGCCTCCCAACCCGTGTTACATCTGCCTCTCAAGGGACACTCGAGGCACCCCTACTTATACCGCGTCAGCACATGGGTGTCAGTTCATTAGGGCTCACCTATTAGGTCAAGAATGCTCATCCCATACGGAACAAAAACTCAACTTAGTGCAGTTCCCTTCGCTAGCAATGTCCGCGGGGCGCAAGTTTTCGCCGGATCAAGAATCGCTTCTCGTTTTGTCCTTCCGGCTCGACGCGCTTCACGGCTCGGGACGACCGCCTGCAACCAGCCCACGAATGGTCCGCGCACCCAGCCGCTGGCGGCAGTGGATGGCTCCAGTGCGACCAACGCCTGACTCATCCTCTGTGATCAGCCGGTTGCCCAGCCCTTGGTGGTTGCGCTCGCGATGATAGTGTTCCACAGATTAGCGGATGGCCTTCCGTAAAGAACCTTCGCCGAATAGCATCAGGCGCTCAAAGCAGGATTCGTTGATGGTTCTGACAAAGTGCTTAGCGTGGACATTCAGATTCGGTGAACACGGTGGCAGTTTCACCGGCCGCACCCCACTGGCCGCCGAAGTCGCCAGGAACTCTGCCGTGAACAACGGATCCCGATCGTGGATCGAGTATCGTTTGCCGACGAGGAAGCCTTCGGCAGCGCCAAGGTAGGATATGGAAAAGTGTCGGAGTCATCACTCGGAAAAGTGGCAGTCTCGGACATTGGCAATCTCAGGAGAGGCAAACCTGGCCCGTTCCGTGGCTTGTGGAAGCATCCAGAACTGCCGACCCGACTGGCAATTGTGTGCAGCGGTGGGCATGCGGAGGTTATCGGTCCGATGGAACTCGAAATTGTCCATTCCGGCCAACTTGATCTGCGGACTATTGGCTTTTGCCTTAGAAGCCCCTGAAGGGTAAAACATCGCCCGATCCTGACGTCTTGTGCAGTTCGATTCGAGCTGCGAGTGTGGGGCAAAAGGAGAGAGGGGGACCCAATCAGGATGACCGGGTCTCCCCTGGGAAAAGGTTAGTGCGTTCCCTCTTAACGGGCGGCAACCTGGCTGGCGCCATTCGGAGTGCTGATATAGCCTTTCACCTGGTTGGGTCCCACTTGGTTCACAACCAATTCATAGGCCTTCTTCGATTCGTCGACGTAGAAGATAACCGGCTCGTTCATGCTGCGGTCCTTCTTTTCAACCTGTGTGTCGTCAACGGTCATGGCTAAGGTAAAGCGATAGCGCTTGGCATTCGTCTTCTTCAGGTTCAGGCCCACGTTAGCAACGCGAGCGGGCTTACCTTTGTCGAGCTTGAATTCAAAGTATTCACGCTCACCCATCTTCCGCAGGTATTCGATGTCGTCATGGTTCCGGGCAATCAGCGTGCCCAGTTCACTGCGGGCCATGCCCAAGTCAGACGCCAGGGAACTGACGTTCTTCTTGGTCGTGTCAAGGTCGGTCTTGGTCAGCGAAACATCCTGGGTGAGCGCGCCGACTTGCTGCTCATCGGCTTTTTGAGAGAGTTGCGTTTGGAACTCCTCGGACTGCTTGCGCTGTTGATGCTGGATTTCCGTCACCATCGTGCGGGCACGCTTCAACTCACCGCGCTGGGCACCTAGATGCTGGACGGACTTGTCGAGCTCCGTCTTCACCGCTTCCAGTTGTTGTGAGGTCTGCTGCTCCATGGCGGCCAGACGAGTTGAAAGCTGATCCTGGATTTGCGCCGTCAAATCTTTTCGCAGCTGGTTCTGCTGCGCCACTAGGTCACTACGCGTGGTGTTCGTTCTGTTGAGTGCGTAGAATTCCCCGCCGGCTAAAACTGCGAGGACGAGGAAAATCACAATAAACTTGATACCGTGCCCCGACTCTTCAGAAGGCGGCACGGGCACAGCTTGCTGTCCCGTCCGGTCGTCGATCGCCATGTTAGTTTCTCCTTCTTCTTCGGAACTTGCTTTGGGGAGCGTGACAAGCTGCGTGCCATTCGCTTCCCGGCTAGAAGTATAGGCACGCCTGGGGCCAATCCGGTTAAAGTCTAATACTATTTGATTCTGTTATTTATGGATTTATTGAGAACTCCAATGGCATTATGGCTTCGCAAAACTTACGCATGCAAGGTAAATTCGACACGATATCGTGTCCGAATTGAGGTTTCCGAAGAAGCTTGCTGATCTGGGGTGAGGGTGGGTCGTCGACGGCGTGAAGGGGCGGGTGGGATTGAAAGATTCGATCCCCTAATTCTTGGGCGTGGGCACGCAAGTAGTCTGCGATATTCTCCAGTTGACGCAAAGCTTCCTCCTTTCGCTTTGAGTGCAACGACTAAACCTGTTTTTCCATCCGGCCAGTTTGCCGCATTCCTACAAGAACTTCTTACTTTGCTGGAAGAGGATCTTCTTGCTTCGCTGCGACCACAAGAAGCGGCTTGACTTGCAAAAAGGTTACTAGTTCCTTAAGATGGGCGCCCAAAGCCGCAGAGCGGAGCGGATTTCGGTGCTGAGCGAGACTGGAGAAGCAAAAGTGTTTGAGGAACGGGTGGGAGAAGCGTCAATTTTGGCTTTGAGACTTTGCCGCCGCCGTTGGAAAGGCTCTGCACTCAGATACCTGGCTGGATCATTGTATATTGACGGGGGTGAGCGTACGTTATCGGTCGGCCGGGAAGTCAAAATGAAAATCCCAGATTATGGGTTTGAACGCAGAGAATAGAGCAAAGGGGCATCCCGATGCGAATGCGACCTCGCATTGCCGATGTTCTGTGTTGCACCTAAAAACTTACACTCCGGGTGAATCACATGAGGTTGCGCGATGGGTTGGCAGGTCGGCTGCAGAACTGGGGTCAGATCGCTTTTCACCCCAATCCGCAGTTGGACTTGCAGTTTAATCGGTACTGCACGAGCACGTCGATGATCGAGACCCTCCACGAGGTAGCGGGCAAGGTCGCCAACGTTGACGACTGGCACCGGGAGATGCTGGCCCTGGCGGATCAGGCCGAGGCTGCCAGGGACAGCTTCGCGCTGCAGAACCTGGCGGAGGCCGCGCAGTTCTTTCTGCCGCCGGACGTAGACCGCAGCGCGTATGAATCCCGGATGCAGGAGGCCTGGCGGCAGAGCTGGGCCGACGCGAGTATCGAGATCGGCAGTGTTGACTACCAGGGCACAGCGTTGCGTGTTCAGCGATTCCCGGCGCAGGCGAGCAAGGGCACGATCTTGATGCACAGCGGATTCGACGGGTACTACGAACAGATCACGACTATCGCTGCGGCGCTGCAGGACAACGGCCACGAGGTCCTGCTCTTCGAGGGCCCCGGCCAGGGCCTCGTTCTCAATTCCCTTCCGATGACTCACGAGTGGGAGCGGCCCGTGGCCGCCGTCCTCGACGCCTACAACGTGGAATCGTGCACGATCCTCGGGATGTCACTGGGCGGCTACCTAGCGTTGCGGGCAGCCGCGTTCGAACCCCGAATCACCCGGCTGGTGTGCTGGGACGTCATGTACGACGCACTCGACGCCGTGTTCCACAACGCGGACCTCACAGCACTTGTCCGCCGTTCTGACGACGGGTTGAAACGAGCGGCTGCATCGCTGGATCAGCAGGCCGGCGCCAACCCGAACATCACCTTCATCCTCAGGCAGGGATACCGGGTGATGGGGGCGACGACGACCGAGGACTTCCTGCGGAAGTCCAGCCGGTTCACGACCGCAGGTATCTCGGATAAGGTCACTCAGGATGCGCTGATCCTGGCCGGCCAGAAAGACCACTACGTGCCATTGGAGCACTTGTGGAAGCAGTTGCCGTTGTTAGTGAACGCGCGCTCGGTGACGGCCGCGCATCTTCACCGAACGCGAGCACAACGCTGCCCCCGGGCACTGCAACGTGGGCAACCACGTCATGGCAATGCAGGTTATCGTCGACTGGCTCGACCACTGCACGGAGATCGACGCGATCAAGGCGTGACCACCGGGGCCAGGCTCCAGGCCAGATGCGTTCACACCGGGGAGGGCTTCCATTGAGTCTAGCACGGGCATCAGACGGCGATACCTGTTTACTCGATGCCGCCTTTGATGAAACGATGGCCACCCCCACAATCGATTGGAATCCCGCTGCGGTAGATTTGAATACGTACTTTCCATGGGGGACTTGGCCCAAGTGAAACTTGCCATCAGCGCCCGTTCTTGCTGATCTGACGACCACCAAACTGCCTGGTCCTCGCAGTTCAAAAAGTGCCCCTTCCAGCGGCGACTCAACCCCAACCGCACGAAAGACTACCCCACTGACTCCTTGAACGACAAACGGTTGTTCAAGACGAATGATGATGGCTTTTAAGGACCGTAAAACCAGATTCAGGTGATCCGCATGATTGTGTATCCTCCTCCGCCAGGGTGTCAGGGCTCTCTTCGGCTAGCTCCTGGCGGCTCCCCTCGCCCAGGTCATTCTGGCCAATCTGGAAGAAACTGTGGTCCAAGTTCCAGCATACCGGCCCATTGCGGTCAAGAACTTCAATTCGCTTCTGCCGCAGGGCGCGTCGAATCCATTTCAGGAACAACTTCTTCGTGCCGCTGATAAGCACCGGAGAGCATCCCGGGCCGATAAGCGGTTTGATCGCTCCGCAGTGGTTGAATTCCTCATTGAACCAGCCGGCCCACTCCGGCACGACCGGCAACCCAAACCGCTGCGCGATCCGATAAAGTACGAAGGTCGGGCCGTTGTCACAAAGGACGGTGCGCCTGTCTTGTCGGTCTGCTCCCGGTCGAGTTTTGGCCAGCTCAGCCGAGATCGCCACCAGGTGACGGATTAGTTTGCGGCCGGCGATTGTGATAGTCCCGCGGAAGCATTGGGCGTCCTCACCCAGGCTAGCGGTGAGCAGATCGAATCCTGGAGCTTCCACGGTAAAGAAGTTCTGCTCGATGACGGCTACCCAGATGGCGCCAACGTCGGAGTCCCCACCCAAGACAGAGATGAGGTGGGCCTTACACTTCCCCTCGTTGTCAACTTCTCCAATAAATCGATCGAGCCGCAGCCGGATACGCGTGGTGGTGTCTTTCATCCGTTTCGTGTATTCCAACACTCCGAAGCGCTCGTGGGCATTCTTCATGATGATTTTCGTCTTAGGATTCGTGAGATTTGGCTGCGGGGGAGCTCAAGTGAGACAGGCAGGACTACTTCAGTATCGCGACTTGGCCCGTGCTGAAGACGACTGTCAGCTCGTTCGAGAATCTTTCCTTTTCTCTCACTGTGATTACGCCATCCTCTTCTTCTTCTGTTTTGTCCATCACCTTCACTGCTTGCCAGCAGGATATATGACGCTCATCATTACGTCCGAAGATACCATTAAGAAGTCCTGAACAAGCCAGGAGGCCGACGTGACCGGCGTGCAGGGGTGTGAGGGGCCGACCTGTGGCAGACATGGGCTCAGCAAAGAGAATGCGTCCCGCTTGCCGATAGGCAGCTGATTGGGGCAGGAAATCCTCGACCTCATCCAGGGGCAGGCCACGGTAGACCAGTTGAGCCGGTCCGCTTATGGGGACGTCGTATCGGGCTTCGGGCTCAGATGGCAGGACCGGGATTTGCGAGGGGTTTCTGGCGAGGCTAGCGTAGTAACGCCGTGCCCTGGTAATGTCGCTGTCCGTAAGACGTTCTCTCTCCCGCCGGCCTCGTCGTACTCCGATCACCACCACCTGCTTATGGCGCACACACTCGGGTGCTTCCAGACGGTAAACCCTGACGTCACGGAAATGCGTCGAGAGAATCTGACCACATTCGGCCAGCCGGTCGCCGGGGATGACAAACAGCAGCACGCCACCGGGTTCCAGCCAGCGATACGTGTGGCTCAGGAACGACTGCTCTGTGCGGCGACTGTCAGCCGGCCCCAGTGCCCAATCGTAAGGTGGATTCAGATAGAGGAGGCCAAAGCACTCGACCGGGCACTGCACCTCCAGCGTATTTCCTTGAATCACGGTGGGAATTCGCTGGCTAGCCCGCTCCGCACGGTAAGCGTCCAACTCGATACCGTACCGGAGCACCTGGGCACCACTGGTGATGGCTTCAAACGCCACGCCATCGCCAACACACGGGTCGACTGCGGACGACGGAGCATCTGGAAACCGGAGAAACCTGCGAATCTGCTGGGCTTCGGACAATGGCAGCGGGTAGAAGCCGAGTCGACTTTTGCCTTGAAAGCGCAAGGGTGGGCTCCTTTCTCAGAGAAAATCGTAGGTGTGACTGGATCCATAGGTATTGCCGGAGCGCTTGACTGCCATGCTGAGCGGTGGAGCGCGGAGGAAAGCATTTGGTTTGGGTGGAGTGCCAGCCTTCGCTCAGGCTCAGAAGGCGAGCCACCGCATTGTCCACCCTGTTACGGAACAAAGCCCCCTCTATGTCAAATCCTCGGCAAATCCTCACGGACCCCGCCCTGTAGTTTTCCCTTAAACTGGGATGAGCAGTTCTGAACAAACAGCTGTGCTTAGTTGAACAGACAGGCCGGAACCCGCCTTGCTAATGTATAGCCATTGTAGGGTCTTCGTCGGTGTCCAACGGCCACTGAGACGGAAGGAAATGCCACGACACCAAAAGAGGCCAAATTGAAAACAGAAATTCCGCGATGTGACGGTTGCTCGGAACTGAGCTTTATTGAATAGACTGCGATATCTCCGGAATGAGAAATTTCTACCAGGACCATTTGCGAGCGAGACGGAGCCTGCGGTAGGTTTCGTCCGAAAATCGGCCCTCAATCCACGCAACCCGGGTCAGCAGAGCGTCACCGAGCAAGCGAGGGATGATGGGCCAGAGGAAGCACAATGCATATTCGTTTCATTCGTACGCTGTTGTTCGGGCTCGTCCTGCTGTCGATGTCGGCAGCATCGTTTGCGCAAGTTGGGGTGGCCATTACGATCGGCCCGCCCCCGCTGCCTGTTTATGAGCAGCCTCTCTGTCCAGGCGACGATTATCTCTGGACACCTGGCTACTGGGCCTACGATTACGACGTCAACGATTACTACTGGGTGCCGGGCACATGGGTGATGGCGCCGGAACCCGGTTTCCTGTGGACTCCAGCCTATTGGGGTTGGGGCGGCGACGGATTTGTTTTCTATGACGGCTACTGGGGTCCACACGTAGGCTTCTACGGCGGGATCAATTACGGGTTCGGGTATTTCGGTGAGGGCTACGAAGGCGGGCGTTGGGATAACGGGCACTTTTTCTACAACCGTTCCGTGAACAACGTGAATAGCAATGAAATTCACAACGTTTACAACACAACCATCAATAACACCACGGTGAACCACGTCAGCTACAACGGTGGCAACGGTGGAATCAGCGCAAGTCCAAGACCTGTAGACGAGGCTGCGGCGCGTGAGAGACATATCCCGCCAGTAGCGGCTCAAACTCAACATGCGCAGGCAGCCCGAGCCAACCCTCAGCAACGCGCGTCGGCGAGCATGGGCAAGCCAGGCGTCGCAGCGACACCCAGGCCAGGAGATTTTAATGACCGTGGCGCTGTCCCGGCCAAAGAGGCAGGAGGGCCCTATACTCCAGCCAATCGCGGAGGAAATAAGGAGCGTTCAGAGAACAACCCTGCTGGACCCAGCACGGCCGTCCATCCTCACGACCTTCCGGTCTTGGCACCGCCAAGCGCTCCAAGCACAGGCAAGCCGAAGCTGGACAGGAAATACCAGCAGCAGCAGGAGAAGCTAATCGCGAAGCAGCAACTGGAACGAGACAAACTCCAGAAGCAGCAGGACCAGGAGCACCAGGTGCTGGCGAAACAGAAGGCCGATGAAGGGAAAAAGCAGCAGGTGGAGCAGCGGCACCAGCAACAGACGCAGCAATTGCAGCAAAAACACCAACAGGAGCAACAGCGGTTGCAGCAGAAACAGCAACCAGCGAACCGGGAGCCGTCCAAGAAGTAATATCGGCCTCCGACGGGGAAACCCTAATCGTTCATTGAACAGGCCTTCATTGAACGAGCATTGCGGGACGAGAAGCCGCCGCAGTAAGGGCAGGGTCTTGGCTTGGATCAGACTGGGGTACAACGCTCTGGGCACCCCGAGTTTTCAGAGGGTGGCTTTTTTCTCCCCTGGGACGCCGCACTCCATGGTCTGTGACACAGTAGATTGGTTTCATTCGCTCCTCGGATGGGCAACAGGTTTTCTTTCACCGCAGTAGTCTTCAGCAAATGGACTTTGATGGTTTGAAGGAAGGCGAGGCTGTGGAATTTGAGGTGGAACGAGGTGAACAGGGCCTACGGGCTACGACCGTTCGGCCTCACTCTCAAAACGGAAACGAATTGGACGAAGTGCAGCCTTGAACTTGGTCGTTATCGGAGAAGTTTCGTCTGAACTGTGCGGCTCACAAGGACCTGACAAGGTGAACAACGATATAGATTGCGCTTCCTGTGGCAGCCGCTAGGGCCTATGCGGCGAATTGGAGGAATTCGGCGGGCCAATTTCCTCGAACGGCGTTCGGGTCCTCGACGCCGACTTCAGGACAACAAACGGACCGGTGACCACGAAGGAACTTGCCGCAGATGGTTTCAGGTGCGATCCCCGATTTCCTAGAGGAACTCTTTGCAACCACTCTCGGGCGTTATTCTTCCTCATTGTTTACGCGGCTCCGAACGCGATGAAGACGCAACCCAGCCAACCTGTGGCGGCGGCTGGCGCTGCCGAAGAAGATTGCGTCACAAGCGAACGCAAAAGAACTCCAAAGGGCGTGGGTGAAATACCGGAGACACAACGCGCTTGATCTCCACCTTAGGAAATCGACATGAGTCGGACCCCCACTTAGCGCCCGCAAACGATTATTGGAGGTGGGGGCTGTTCTCAACATCTACGACTTGCGACCGTCCATGAATGGCTCAACTCATCCTTGCCGACACAGCTTTGCTTACCTGACCGTCTCCAGGAAGTCCTCCGCCATTCTGTGGCAAGATCTTCTTCATGGAATCACGCACAACGACTTCGTCCTTTGAGGATGAGCAATGAAACTAAACGACCTGCTTTTCGGGAAGCCGCTGCGTTCTTCGGAGGAAGCGGGAGAGAAGCTGGGGCCGGTGGGAGGCCTTTCCGTCTTTGGATTGGACGCCCTCAGTTCCGCTGCGTACGGGCCGGAGGCGGCACTCACGCTGCTGATCCCTCTGGCCGCAGCGGGAATTGCTTACATGGTACCGATCACGGCCAGCATCATCATCCTGCTGGTGATCGTCTATTTCTCCTATCGCCAAACCATTGAAGCTTACCCGACCGGCGGCGGCTCCTACACGGTGGCGCGCCAGAACCTGGGAGAGTTCTCCGGGCTGCTTGCGGCCGCTGCCCTCATGATCGACTACGTTCTGACTGCCGCGGTAGGAATCTCGGCAGGTGTTGGGGCGCTCGTCTCTGCCGTACCGTCGCTCCAGCCGCACACCCTGCTGATCTGTCTTGTAATCTTGCTGCTCATCACCCTCGTCAACCTGCGTGGCGTTCGCGAGACGGGCGCCGTGTTTATTATTCCAACCTATCTATTTGTTGGAAGCCTGCTCGTCACCTTGATGCTCGGACTGGTCAAAACGCTCGCCGCCGGCGGCCATCCCTTACCCCTCGTTGCTCCGCCGCCCTTGCCCCTGCCAACGGCCGCGGTTGGCATTTGGCTTTTGCTCAAGGCTTTTTCCAGCGGCTGTACCGCCATGACCGGCGTCGAGGCGATCAGCAACGGCGTCAAGGCTTTCCGGGAGCCGCTGGTGAAATCCGCACAGCGAGCCCTGACGGCCATCATTGCGATTCTCATTGTGCTGCTGGCGGGGATCGCCTACCTGGTTCGTGCCTACCACATCGGCGCCACCGACCCCGGAAAGGCAGGATACCAGAGTGTGCTTTCCCAGCTCACCGCCGCGGTGGCAGGGCAGGGCGTCTTCTACTACATCACCATGGGCTCAATCCTGCTCGTGCTGGCGCTCTCGGCCAACACCGCCTTTGCGGACTTTCCGCGACTCTGCCGCGCCGTCGCCGAGGACGGGTATCTTCCCCAGGGCTTCGCCTCGCGCGGAAGGCGTCTGGTGTACTCGCAAGGGATCTGGGTGCTCGCGGTGCTGTGCGCCTCGCTGCTTATTCTGTTTGGCGGGGTCACGGATCGGTTGATTCCGCTGTTTGCCGTGGGTGCTTTCCTGGCGTTCACGCTCTCCCAAGCCGGCATGGTAGCTCACTGGAGACGAACCGGAGGCAAAGGATCGCGGCGCAGCATCTTCGTCAACGGACTGGGATCTGTAGCGACCGCAACGACCGTCATGGTCGTAACCGTCGCAAAGTTCGCCGAAGGAGCCTGGGTAACGGTGTTGCTCATTCCCGCCATAATGATTGTGATGGTTGCCATCCGACGGCACTATCGCCAAGTTGAGGCAGAGGTCGCGAACCCTGTGCCCCTGGATTTGACCAACTTGCGGGCGCCGCTGGTAGTGGTTCCAATACTCTCTTGGAACCGGATCGCCCAGAAAGGGCTGCGGTTTGCCCTCACTCTCTCTTCCGAAGTACAGGCTCTGCACGTCGATTGTGAAAAAGACAGCGGGAATTTTCTCCTAACATGGGACCGCTACGTTGAGGGACCGGCGAAACAAGCGGGCCGGGTAGCCCCCCGCCTGATTGTGCTGCCGTCGCCCTATCGCTTTGTGATCAGCCCGATATTGGACTATATTCTGGAACTCGAGCGGAGCAACCCTGAGCGGCAGATCGCCGTGTTGATTCCAGAGTTGGTGGAACGGCATTGGTATCACTATTTCCTGCACAATCAACGCGCGGAGTTGCTAAGGGCGCTCTTGCTGGCCAAAGGGAACCAACGGACTGTCCTCGTCAATGTGCCGTGGTACACGAATGCCTGATCAAGACGGCCACGGCTTGACCTTTGCGGACGGCAGACCCAGAGTAGTCGCAGGGAAAATTTTGGTCCGCCCGTTGACAACTGAGAGGTTCGCGCTCAGATCTGCACTTCAGGAGGTTACAACCCATGACGGTCCCGCCCCGAATCCAGACCTCCTGAGATTTCTATCCCGCTACGCTGGTTGCATGGTTGTCCCGAAAACGGGGTGCGGGGCCTATAAGGGGACTTCGAGACAGGAAGACGTCAGCACTGAACCCATGGGGTAGCCAAAGGTTGGAGTTCTGATGGGTAATCCTCAGCGTTGTTCTTCCAATCCAGGAAATCACCGATGGTCCGATGGCTACTGTCGTCCGGGAAAGTAACTTGGTCGTTGCTTTGGACGCCAAACACGCTGCCGGCAACCATGGCCAGATAATTGGGATAGGACGGGTGCATGAAAGCCTGGAAGTTGCTGAAGCTGGCTCCCGTCTGTGCCAACTGCGCCAAGAAGGGGTCTTTCATTGTCGAAGTGTAATTCTGGTTCTCCAGCACGATCATCGGGACACGATCGAAATGCTTCCCAGACCTCACAACAGGGGTTTGAGCAAGGGCTGGAGTTAGGGCTGGGGCTGACGGTGCGGTTGGCACCTGGGATTATGGAGTGCTGCCCGCGCTAGCCGGAACCAGAGTCAGCGCCTTCAACTGATCGAGGGACGTCAGCACAGCCTGCCAACCGGCGGAGTCCTTCTTAGTCTCGATCGGTGCGGAGAGGTCTCCATAAAAGTCCAGGATGTTCGCGCGCAGCTCCGGTGATGTCCGATCGAACTTTCGTTGGGAAAGTTTGGCCAGCAGTTTTGCATAGGATTCGTCGGTCAGTGTGTACTCCGCAGCCTTGGTCTTTTTGCCGGTATCAAAATCAATGTTGGAGAGTTGGAGGGTGTCGGTTCGCAATTCTTCAAGATAGGCTCGATATTGATCCACCGTGGTATTAATGCTCTTAAAATACATCTCCTCCGTCTTTGGGGTGGGGTTCTTGAACGCCATCGCTTTGAATGGTCCTATTTTCGGCATGTAATGCAAGAGCACTGACAACACGCGTGTGCCGAATCCCGGCTTGGTGTATTCCTTTCCCCAGTTCTTTTCATAATCGGAGCGCGAAAGACGGTAAAGGAACTTTCGTTTTGAGAAGCTGGGTTCTTCGCGCATCATGTCCTTCTTATGGGTCCGCAGCGCGACCCGAGTCATCTCCGGGATCAGCCGGCTGACAGCGTAACGGTATGACCCGATCGCGAGGTCCTCATGGGAAAGCACGTCTCTCAAGTCCACGCCGTAAACAACCGGATAGACGCGTTCCAGCAGGGGCTTAGACACCTGAAACCCGATAAAATCGTGATATTGCTGCGATGCATAACGGCTCTTCGCCACCTGCACCATGTCGAACCCGATTTCCGTTCTGACGTGTGCCGTTCTGTCCTCTGCATACTTGACGGAGTCGCCGTACTTCGCCCGCAGCTTCGGGTATTCAATCGCCACGGCCTGGTTAACTGCCGGGTGGCCGGCAATGTCCGACGCATAGTGTGATAAGGCACCCATGGCAAACGCATACTCGTTAGCGTCCTGACTCTCGAGCAGCAACTCGCGAACGAAGTCCCCGCTCCGAACGTAATGCGCCAGATCGCTGAATTGCTTGCTGCCAAATGGGTAGTACCCGAGGTCCTGGATTACGGCGCCGCCATAGGCATAGGCGTGCGCCTCTGTAATCTGGTCCTCCGTCAGCGCCGGAAATCGCTTGAGCAGCAGAGGCCGGATCTCATCTTTCCAGAGCAGGTCGACAATTTCCTCATGGGTCAGATTGGAATACGCAAACGAGCCGAGGCTGCACATTAGCAAAATGACGAGAATTGCCAACAGACGGATGCGCAGGAGACGCCAACCATTGGCGATAGCGCCTTGCGATGACACTCCATGCTTGGACCTCGTTGAACAATACCGCCGTTGTTTTGTCATGGATTTCATCTTCTCCGCCGGTACGCCCCAGCGCATGGCTATTACAGACCTTTATAATCGAGCGCGATGCGCGTGTCAGTTCATTGCGGCTCACCGGTTTGGTCAAAATTGCTCAGCCCAATTTATAGGGAGGGAATTAAGTGGGGTAGCCGGGATTTCAAATGGGAAGGAAACAGAGCGGTTGGGGACAGCTCCAAGTTCCGGCATCGGCTCTACTTACAACTCGGCTGAGTATTTTGCACATGCGCGCGGCCAATTCAAGGCGGCGATGGAAAGCCACGTCGCGGCCTGGGGAAGCGAACGTACCGCGATGGGCCGGCGGTCGGCCATGGGGAAGCGCACCAGAGCTTTCCCCGATAAGTGCACGGAAAAGGCAGGTCCGCCATCCTCCACTGCCGATGGATATATATGGATGTCCCGCGGGTCCACAAGATGAAAGGCGCAGCCCAGGGCCTTGGCGGCGGCTTCCTTGATAGACCAGAGCAGCGCCGCGGCCCTGGCCAAGTCTCCGCCCGCCAACTCCAATGCTTGGTGAAGCTCTTGTACGTGGAAGACCCGGTGCACGGGGTAGCCTTCCTGGAATTCGGCGCTCCCGGCCACATCGATGCCGATATCCGACTCGTCGCCACAGAGGGCGGCCCAGACGTCTTCGCCCGCCGTGCTGAAGGAGATGGCCGGGCCCCGGCGTTCTCCCAACAAGAGATGGGGCCGGCCCAGCGTATCTTGGACTATCTGGATCGGGAGTGCGGCTCTGCTCGAGAAATGGGGGCGTTTCCAAAGAGGACTTTCCTTTGCCCGAAGGTATTCCCAGAGGATGGTGACGAGCTGGCGGCGGTTTTCCGTCCGACTGGTCGCGCACCCGGTGGAGGTTGCGGAGTTCCCTGACACGGAGGCATAGAAGACGACGCCCCCGCAAGGAACGGGACGCACGGCCTGAACGATCACTTCCTGGCGATCCTGTGCCACGGCTGCCCCCATCTGTTCGAACCGCGTCAAGCCGAAATCCAGCGCATGCGCATCGTACGAACCTGCATTATAGTGCGGCCTCGATCGTCAAGTCCCCTGGCGTCCCAGGCGAAAGATTCCTCGTCCTCGACCCGAAGGCGGGCCTCCAGGGTTATCTCTTCGCCCGGCCGGCATTGGCGCAGAAACTGCATCTCGCCGATCTCTGTGGGCAGCACCAAGCGGCGATCCTGTGGGTCTATGGCCAGCATGTGGAAGCCGGCCAACTGCATTAGCGCCTCGAACAGGTAGGGAGAGTATTGGTAGCGAGCGGCGTACAGAAGAGCGAAATCACGGGTCTCCCGGTAAATGGTTCGGCCCCGTATCAGCCCCGGACCGGCGCCGTCAATGACCTCCAGCACACGATACCTGCCCTCGAGTCCGGTGCGGTCTTCGTACCATTTGAGCACCTGTTCATGATTCACGGGCTGAGTCCGCAGCTCATCCGGACGGACAGGAAAATCCTGGAACCACTCGGCGAGTTCTCCACGCCCGCCGTTGAGGAGCACTTGGCCCGTGCAGTGCGGGATGAAGCGGTCGGCCAGCCGGCCCGTGGGGGAGATCTCTCTTACGGATAGAGAGACGTCGCATACTACCTCCCGAGGGCCGGCGGCGGCTCGTTGGCAGGAGATTCTGGAAGACCGGGGAACCTCAGGAGGACAGGAGATCATGTCTAGGAAACGCATCTGGCGCACGCCCCGCACCTGGAGGTGGGGATAGAGGATGCGGGCGGATTCCATGAAGGTCTCGAGCATCATGGAGGCGGAGACCAGAGGATGGGCGAGGGACTTGAGTGGCCGGTGATCCGCGATCCACAGATCGTTCTGCCCGGAGAAGGCTCTGGAGGCGTCCAAGTGTTCCCTGCGGAGGTCCAGGCAAGAGAGGCTATCGATCATGGGGAAGTCCCGAGGGCTGAAGGCCACAGGGCCGCCATCCAGTTGTCCGCTGAGCGCGGGATGGCTGATATCATCGATTGGCGCCGTCTTCAAGGAGGGCAGGGTCCTGATGAACATGACCCAATCGTCGTCGGCCGGGGCGACGAAGAGTTCCCGGCAGAACAGGCCGGCAAGTTCATGGACATGGATGTAGGCCACGCCTCTGCGTCTGAGCAAGTCCCGGACCTCCGGGTCCTCGGCCATGCCCGCCCCCTCGATCGGAGGCAGCATTAACGCCTTGAAGCGGATGGCGCCGTTCTTGCGGCGGAGGTAACGGAGTAGCGCCGACATCATGCGATTGGCGGCAGCGTAGTTGGTCTGGCCGGGATTCCCCTGGATGGCCGCCACCGAGGAGAGGCCCACGAAGAACCTCAAGCCCGCCCCCTCTGCCGCCGAGAATAGATTCCAAGCTCCCAGGAATTTAACGTCCGTCACGAGAGAAAAATCCTCGGGCGTCATTTGGTCTAGGAAAGCGTCCCGGAGGACGCCAGCGCCGTGAATGATGCCGTCGATCCGGCCATAGCGGCCGGCCACCTTGCCCAAGGCAACACGAACGGCCTCGGGGTCGGTTACATCACAGGCCAGGTACGTGGCTTCGATCCCTGAGGCATGCAAATCCGCCAGGGTCTGGGCGATCTCGCGGGTTCGGGATTTGTCAGGGGCAGATGCA
>Ga0326728_10006242_pt1 | contig 32322 bp, 25 predicted proteins | sample MB3enrmetagenome_FD_207602 | JGI IMG/M metagenome (GOLD analysis project Ga0326728, IMG submission 207602) | Lab enriched peat soil microbial communities from McLean, Ithaca, NY, United States - MB31MN | ecosystem: Environmental > Terrestrial > Soil > Wetlands > Peat | place: USA: New York... | reverse complement strand
CCTATCCACCGCTGCAACGAGACCTTATGGATGGTGGAACACTCGATAAAGTCCGTATCGGAGACCGGTTCTATTCGGATAAACCCCCTGTCCCCGGTCTTCTCATGGCTGCCGTCTATCAGCTCCTGAAATGGACTACCGGTTTGCAGGCAAGATCGCGGCCCGATCTTTTTGTCTATGCAATGACCCTGATCTCTTCAGGGTTGGCATATGTGGTGGCGGTGCTCTCTATCTACCTGTTAGGGCGCAAAATATTGCCCGAAAAATCAATGGCTCTTGTCGTTACTCTCAGTTTTGCGCTGGGATCGTCGGCCCTTGCATATGCCAGGCAGGTGAACAGCCATGTGGAATTGCTCGCGGTGGCGGCTGCTCTTATGGTTGGCCTCCACTCCCTGCCGCAAAAGCTTCTTCACACGCCCTCGCCTCGTGGACTGATGGCAGGCCTGGGATTGCTTGCCGGCCTGGGATACTGCATGGACTTCGTGGCTGGTTCTCTACTCCTTATAACGGTTCTTGCTCTTATCTTTTACCGCTGCCGCACTGTCGGAAAAAGCGGCTCCGGCATGGTGGCGGTTTTTTTCTTCTCCGCGCTTCCTTTGATAGTGCTCCATCACGCGATAAATTATCAAATCGGGAGGACATTTTTGCCTGTCAACACCGTTGCGCAATACCTTTTCTGGCCCGGTTCACCATTCAACCCCGGCAATGCGACGGGCCCCTGGCAGCATCGCGGAACCTGGCGCGGCATCGCTTATGCGCTGGAGCTTTTGGTGGGCAAGAAGGGTTTTCTCCTGCACCAGCCGGTATTGATCCTTGCTTTTTTAGCCGGTATCGCGATTATGATCCAAAATCGCCCGCGTCTGCCGGAATCTCCCGAGATTATCTTTGCGTTCGCCTGGAGTGCGGCTACCTGGCTGGTCTATGCCTGGGGTTCCAACAACTCTTCGGGGATATGCGCCACTATCCGCTGGTTTGTGCCGTTGCTCGCTCCCGGCTATTACGTGCTCATGCTGGTATTGCGTTACCGGCCGGATCGTTACCCTGAGTTCCTTGCGCTCGCCTCAGGCGGTATGCTTCTGTCCTTCCTTATGTGGTATCATGGTCCGTGGATGAGGATGGTCCCCGGATTTTGGTTTATCCTGGGTATAACGCTGCTGGGCTGGACTATGGTAGTGTTGCGTCGACGCAGGACCTCCCGTTTTTGAGCGAATTCCTCCGATCCTTTTTGCTAAACAGGCACAGTGCCGGAATGCGACAGATCGCATAGATATCCCTGTCTGTTACGCGATAGTCTTGAATTATTCCTACAGCCTTCTTATTCTTATTCGCATGTAGTTATTTCTCGTTGTCGTGCTCAGGAGGATTTAAGATGACCAAGGAAGAAATACTTTTCCTTAGAAATGTGCTCCTTGACAGGCGCAACAGTATATTGGAAAGAGTTCGAAGGCTAGCTGCCGCATGGCAGGAATTGGAAGAGCCGGCCATAGAGCTGGAAGAAGAGGCTCAGAAGGCCAGCATTGCCAAGCCTTACGATAAACTCGACGAGAAAGGGAAGACCGAAATCGAGCAGATCGATTTAGCGCTGGTCAAGATGTCGATTGGTGATTACGGGGTTTGCGAGTCATGTGGCGACGACATCGCGCCGAAAAGGCTGCAGGCTATACCTTGGGCGCGACTTTGCGTCGAATGCGCCCGCGACTACGAAAGGCAGCGCATGAGCTTGCCCCAAACGTCTGAGCTCGTGATCGCCGGAAAAGTCCCCGATGAATATCAGGGCTTGCCCAATCAGCAGATAATCAGTCTGATCTACGAACGGCTGCAAGCCGATGAAAGAGTGGATACCGAAGAACTCAAGGTTTCTTTCAGGAAAGGGGTTGTTTTTCTTGACGGCATGCTTGAGAGTGAGGCCGAACACGATTTCATTCTCCAGTTCCTTACCGAATCGATGGGGTTTTCGTCTATTGTCGATCGAATCGGGATCGGGGAACTGGGCGTTGAAGAGGATGGAATCTCGGCGGGCGCACCCGAAGAGGACGCAGTGGACATAGGCCTGTTCTATGATCGAGACATACATGAAGAAGCATTTGACGCCAAGGGACATTCCCCCCCGGAAAAGTTTGAGGAAATTCTAATGATTTAGGCTGTTTGGAAATTCTTCTTACCCTAAGTATTCGAGGGTTGCGGAGTACCGCAGCCCTCGAATTCTTGGCAGCCTGAATTTTTTGCTGTTGTCTGCAGCGTCTCAATTTCCGATCAACAGAGCAAGGATGCGTATCCCCACAAGCCCCAGAGCGAGCGCCAGGCTGCGTACGATCAAGGTCCCGCCGATCCGGCCGGAGAGGTAGGCCCCTATGGGCGCACCCAGCAGGACGCCAATCGACAATGATAGAGTTTGTCTTGCTCCTTCATGGAAAGTTCCCATCCAGATGTGCACCATTGTGCCGGTTAAGGCCATGATTGCGAGAATGAAATGAGAAGTGGCGGTAGCGACATGTACGGGGAAATCGAGGAAGAAAATCAGGGCCGGTACGTGGATAATCCCGCCGCCGATCCCCAGAAAACTTGAGGCGAATCCGACTCCGAAGCTGATGGCGATACCCACCAGGGGATTGAAATTATAATCGAACTCTTCTCCATTGGCTGTCACCAGGTGGCGCGTTGCCAAAGGGTGGTGGATATGCATCCTGCTCCCGTTACTGTGTTTCAACGGAGTGTGAAAAAACAGAAACCCTCCGGCGGCCAGCAGCAGCAGCCCAAAGATAGCGTCAAACAGGGGCCGGGGTACAGAGGAGGTGCTGAGCGCTCCGATAATGGCCCCGGGAATCGTTGCGGCGGAGAATATCAATCCTGACTTGTAGTCGATCCTGCGCATCATTGCATAAGACTCGGAGCCTGCCAGCGCGTTGAAGAAGACCACCGCCAGAGAAATGGCCGTCAGTTGTTCGGGGCTTGCTTTGGGATGAATCAGAAGAAGCAGCGGCATAAGGATGAAGCCGCCGCCTGCACCGATAAGAGTGCCATAGAGTCCAACTCCCAGTCCCAGACCGATAAGCCAAAAGTATTCATATGGACTGAATGGTCCCATTTTTGACGAAATCCTCTCGAAGGTTAAAAAGTGAGCCACATTATATGGGCGGGAATATAGCAGGATAAAAAAGTTGTTATCAAAGGAAATCGCCTCCCTTTTACGGGATTCTTTATTGGTGGAAAGTTATGACTTGGAAGATGAGGAGGAAAGAGGGACTCAGGATTTTAATCAGATCTGATCGATTCGCAATTGCCGGCCACAGGTGTTATAGGGAAGGCCCAGGTGTTCGTAAGCGAGGCGGGTAGCCAGGCGGCCGCGGGGTGTTTTGTTTATGAATCCTTCCTGGATCAGAAAGGGTTCATAGACATCCTCGAGAGTATCTTTTTCCTCTGAAACCGATGCAGCCAGTGTTTCGATCCCTACCGGCCCGCCATCGTATTTTTCGATAATAGTGCTGAGGATCTTTCGGTCCATGCCGTCGAACCCCCTTTGGTCCACGTCGAGCATTTTTAGAGCTGCATCGGCAACCTGGAGTGAAATTCTCCCATTGGCGCGGACCTCAGCGTAATCGCGAACGCGCCGTAAAAGCCGGTTGGCCACTCTTGGGGTCCCGCGTGAGCGCCTGGCGATTTCGAATGCTCCTTCCAGCTCGACCCCGATCCCGAGTATTTTTGCAGAACGCAGAATAATGGCCCTCAGCTCGATGGGGCTGTAGAATTCCAGCCTGAGTGAAACGCCAAACCGGTCGCGCAGGGGAGGAGACAGCAGTCCCGCACGGGTGGTGGCGCCGATAAGGGTAAATGGCGGAAGGTCCAGTTTTATGGTGCGCGCTGAAGGCCCCTGGCCTATGATGATGTCCAGCTTGAAATCTTCCATTGCCGGATAGAGGATTTCCTCCACAACGTGGTTGAGCCGGTGGATTTCGTCAATGAAAAGAACGTCACCCGGTTCAAGATTTGTTAGGATGGCGGCAAGGTCTCCAGGCCTCTCGATTACAGGTCCTGAAGTACTTCGCAGGTTGACTTCCAACTCGTTGCTGATGACGGCGGCCAGAGAAGTCTTGCCCAGGCCGGGAAACCCGTGGAAAAGTACGTGGTCCAGGGGCTCCGAGCGTCCTCTGGCAGCGGCTATGAAAACCTCGAGGTTTTCCTTGACCTTCTCCTGTCCGATGTATTCAGCAAGAGTGCGGGGCCGCAAGCTGCCTTCGAGCGGAAGGTCCTCGTCTTTTTTTTGAGGTGTTATCACCCTGTCTGTCATTTACAAGCCCTACGCCAGCGCTTTGAGAGCGCCCTTGAGAAGATCTTCGAGCTTGGGATTTTCACCCAGGGCATCCATCATCCGTTTTAGCGCCTTCTCAGCCTCGGCTGGACGATAGCCCAGATTTACCAGTGCCGAGAAAGCGTCGGGAAACGCATTTCCCGCGTCCGTGAAGGGCTGGACCGGTCCTGCCTTTTCCTTCTGTTTGCCTTGTACTTTGTCTCGCAGTTCCAGCATGACCCGGTCCGCAATTTTTTTACCGACGCCGGGGATGTTCTTAAGCCTCAGATAATCCTGTCTGATAATCACCTGCTTGAGTTCATCCGGGCTGATGCCGGAAAGTATTCCAACGGCCAGCTTTGGCCCCACGCCGTTCACGCCTGTCAGTAGCAGGAACATCTCTTTTTCGGCCATCGTGCGGAAGCCGTAGAGTTGAATGATGTCCTCGCGCACGTGGGTATGGATGTTGAGCCCTACGGGCTGCCCCAGTTCAGGCAGTTCGTAGAATGTGCTCAACGGCACCTGAACATGATACCCGACCCCTTGGACATCCACAATAACGTATTCAGGGCTCTTCGCCCGCAGCTTTCCTTCAAGAAAACCTATCATGGCCCTTCCGGAATTTTCCACCTGATATTCGAAGAATAAGTGCTTATATGGCAGACCGCTATTGCGAGGGCATCGGCGGCATTGGGTTCTATCCCGCCGTTTATGCGGAACAGCCGCTGGATCATTCCGGCGACCTGTTCTTTCGCCGCTCTGCCGTATCCGGCTACCGACTGTTTAATCCTCAACGCGCTATATTCGTGAATGGAAAGCCCTGAGCTGACTCCGGCCAGGATTACAGCTCCGCGAGCCTGACCCAGGCTCAACGCGCTCTTTACGTTCTTTGCGAAAAAGACCTCTTCAACAGCCATGAATTCCGGTCGGTATTCCCGGATCGAAGCGCTAAGCTCGTCAAAGATGATCCTGAGGCGATCGTAAAAGGGGCGGGATGCCGGCAGCTTCAACGTTCCATGATGGATGTGCTTCAGTTTGAAGCCATCTCCCTCCACGATTCCGTATCCGGTATAGCGAGACCCCGGGTCTACCCCAATTGTTCGGATCATTTCTTATTCCAGTGACTCGAGGATTTGGTCCGGAATATCAAAGTTCGCATAAACATGCTGAACGTCGTCGTGGTCCTCGAGGGTGTCCATCAGCCGTAAGAGTTGCTGAGCGATTTTGGAATCTTCAATTCGAACGCTCGTTTGCGGGGACATCGTGATTTCGGCCAGTTCGTACTTGAGCTCCTTGTCATCAAAGGCCGCCTTCACATTTGCGAAATCCTCCGGCGACGTAATGACTTCGAACTGGTCTTCCTGGTCTTTTACATCTTCTGCGCCCGCATCCAGCGCAAGTTCAATGAGTTCTTCCTCTGGCATGGCTTTCTTGTCGAAAACGATGCTTCCTTTCTTGTTGAACATCCAGGCGACGCAGCCTGCCTCTCCAAGGTTGCCGCCGTTTCTGCTGAAAATATGCCGGACTTCGCTTGCGGCCCTGTTTCTATTGTCCGTCATGATGTCCACAAGCACTGCCACCCCGCCGGGTCCGTAACCTTCGTACATCATTTCTTCGTAATTTACGCCCTCGAGTTCGCCCGTGCCTTTCTTTATGGCCCTGTCGATGTTGTCCTTGGGCATGTTCTCGGCCTTTGCGGCCAAAACTGCGGCTCGGAGCCGCGGGTTGCCTTCGACGTTGCCGCCTCCCATCCGGGCCGCCACCATTAATTCTTTAATCAGTCTGGTAAAAACCTTTCCCCGCTTGGCGTCAGCCGCCCCTTTTTTGTGGCGGATGGTTGCCCATTTCGAGTGACCGGACATGAAACCCTCCTGCTATGTCGTCCTAAGACAACGAAATTTAACACAGATGAAAAACGACCCCAAACCTGGTGCTGTCCTCCCGATCTTTCTCGCGGAGCGCGGAGGCCGCTCGCTCGATCAACCAGTCTTCCGCTTCAGCCTTGTGCGGGAGGCCTTTTTAGATTCATGGCAAGTATGTAGATTTCCCGGCTCTGTTTTCTGGTAGCCTCCGGTCTTATGACTCTGGTCCCGCCGAATCGCTTTTTGACCTCCGAAAGAAAATGGTGAAACTCCGATCCGTGAAATATCTTGGCCAGAAAAGTACCCTCAGGTCGCAGCGACCGCAGCGCTATCTCGAACGCCCGCTCAAAAAGGAGCGCGGAGCGGGCGCTGTCGGCAGCCTTTATGCCCGATGTTGCCGGGGCCATATCGCTTAGCACGACATCGAACGGAATATAGTCGCGAATGGCGGCTTCGACGAATTCACGGTCGAAGATGTCGCCGTGCAGAGTCACCACGCGGTTGGAAAACGCATGTTCGATAGGCTTCAGGTCAATGCCCACAATAAGGCCCGAGCCTCCTACAACCCCACAGGCAAACTGAATCCATGAGCCCGGGGCCGCTCCCAGGTCAAGGACGCGGTCTCCTGCCCTCAGTATCTTAAACCTTTTTTGAATTTCTTCGAGCTTATATACAGCTCTCGCAAGATAATGCTGCTTCTTTGCCTTGCGAAAATAATGATCCTGGACCGTAAAAACCATTCCGCCCACCTAAGGATACGAATTATTTCCTGAAATAGCTTTCTATATCGAAAAATCCAAGGTTTGTAAACCGGAGTCTTGAATCGTAAACCTGAATTGCTGAAAAGTTTACTTTGGCCGCTCGCTTTCTTAAAGTATTATGCAGTTAAAGAAACCTCTATTTTCCAGTCGTCAAGTCCGGCTTTTTTGCACTCGGCAGGTCCTTCCAAAACGGAGGAGAAGACACTTATGGAAAAAATAATCCGCGGCAGGAAGCTGACTCTTGTTCAGGGTGATCTTACGGAGATGGCCGTTGATGCAATCGTCAATGCCGCCAACTCCGGGCTTCAGTTGGGGGGCGGCGTTGCCGGAGCGATCAGGACCAAAGGAGGGCCCTCCATCCAGGAGGAGTGCAACCGCATAGGGCCGATCCGGGTTGGAGAGGCAGTCGTTACCGGAGGCGGCCGTCTTAAGGCCTCCTTTGTGATTCATGCGGTCGGTCCCGTATATGGCGAGGGAAACGAGGACAAAAAGCTCAGAGACGCCACCCTCAACAGCCTTGAACGGGCAACCGAAAAGGAAATGAAATCCATTGCGTTTCCGGCCATAAGCACCGGTATTTTCGGTTTTCCCAAAAACAGGTGCGCCCAAATCATGCTGAAGACCGTTTCAGAATTTCTGGGAAGTCGGGAAACGAGTCTTGAAAGTGTGATCCTGTGTCTGTGGTCAAAAGAGGATCTTGAATTGTTTGAAAAAACTCTTACTAATGTATAGAGGTGTTCTCCAATCATTGTTCCTGCCTGAGGAAAACAGTTGACTTTTTCCTAAAATCAATTTAATGAACCCATGATTCTATTGCCCGGGTTAGGGAATGAGGGCTTTTCCCTCTGATTTTCTCTTTTAGTTCGCGCTCTTACACTTGGTTTTGCCTCATTTCATTTCGTTCGGGCATTTCCTCGTGTTGTGTCTAGAGCATTAGCCCTGAGAGCTTCTCAGGCAGCCCCAAAGGAAAGTCCTTTCCGTCCCGGCAGGAAAGAATTCCAAAGGTTTGGCTCGAACCGGAACTTAGTATCTCCCGGGACACTCTCAAACCATGAAGAAGGGTGTGGCAGGCGCGGGGGCCCTGCCGGTGATGGACTTTTAAAGACAGGTAATGCCTTTTCGGATATGTGTTCCGCTGATTCAGGTTAAGCACAGCGCTTGGAAGCCTAATCAGGTCGCGAACTTAATGTGCAATCGACTCTCAAGAAGGAGGCTGACCTTGACATTTCAACCATCAAAGCAGGTGTATTCTGGAAAAATCAGAGAGGTAACCCTGGGGACCGGGGCCAAGGCTGTTACGATCGGCGGGAAAGGAGTCTATTCTTTTCATTCATTCGAGGGATCCACACCGAACGCGCCCAGGATCGCGATGGAGGTCTGGGACAAAGACCCGAGCCAGGACTGGGCTGAAGCGGCCAAAGCGCCTTTCAGCGACGTGCTGGGCGATCCGGCTGCCTGGGCTCGCAAGTGCGTTCAGGATTACGGCGCGGAGATAATCGTGGTCCAGACTAAAAGCGCGGACCCGAATGGGGATAACCGGCCCGCTGCCGACGTAGCCGCAACGGTTAAGAAGGTAGTGGACGCCGTTGACGTGCCCGTTATCATTTGGGGTGTTGCCAATCATGACAAGGACACCGAGGTTATGAGGCTGGTTGCCGAAAACTGCTCGGGTCGCAGAGCCGCACTCTGTCCGGTTGAAGAAGGAGACTACAAGCAGATCGGAGCCGCCTGCCTCGGCTACAATCAGGTGGTCGTCGCTTCTTCTCCTATTGACGTAAACCTGGCCAAACAGCTCAATATCCTGCTAGGAAACCTCGGAGTAAGTGCAGACAATCTTGTTATCGATCCAACGACCGGGGGGCTCGGATACGGGCTCGAATACAGCTATTCGGTCATGGAGCGCATCGGACAGGCTGCCCTCACTCAGGAAGACGAAAAACTCCAGCAGCCCATTATCGCCAACGTCGCGAACGAAACCTGGAAGTGCAAGGAGTCCAACCTGAGCAGTGAAGACGCTCCTCAGCTTGGAGATGCCGCAAAACGCGGTATTTTGATGGAAGCGATCACCGCCGTTGACCTTTTAATCGCCGGGGCAGACGTAGTGGTTATGCGTCATCCGGAAGCGGTAAAGCTCGTAAGAAACTACATTGCCAAGATGATGTAGGCTTGCGAAAACAGGCTGCGCAAGGTGTTTTTTCAGTAATATAAACCTCCCCAGGAAGGGGAAAAGAGGTGCTACATGTCTGATGAGAAGAAACCAGTTTCAATCGCAGAAGAAAAGAAGGCAAAAAAAGTGGATTTTCGAGAGATGACCACTTGCCAGTCAACCCTCCAGATGCTCAAGAGGCTGGAGGCGGATGGACATGAATCGATGTTCAACCGCGCAGCGGAGATGAAGCCCTGTCCCATCGGGTCGGAAGGGGCATGCTGCAAACACTGCTACATGGGGCCGTGCCGCCTCAACGCCAGGGACCCCTATTCCAGGGTTGGAGTCTGTGGAGCGACCATCGACACAATCTCCGCCCGTAATTTTGCCCGGGCTGTGGCCGCTGGCGGCGCAGCTCACACCGACCACGGCATGGGCATGCTGGATGTTTTCCGCGAGGTCGTCAACGGCAGAGCCGCTCACTTCAAGATTCAGGACGAAACGAAACTCAAAAACGTTGCCGCGAGCATCGGAATTCCGGTCGAGGACAGGTCCATCAAAGATATAGCTACGGATCTATACGAGGAACTGGAGAGGACCTATACGCAGGTCGAGGGAGAAATTCCATTCGCCAAGCGCGTTCCACCAAAAACGCTCGAGCTGTGGCGCAAGGAGGGAATCGTTCCTCGCGGCGCGATGCGCGAGATCATGGAGCTGATGCACCGCACTCATATGGGTGTCGACCAGGATTATAACAATATTGTGAAACAATGCTCCCGTACTGCACTTGCCGATGGCTGGGGCGGTTCCATGGTTGCCACCGAAATCTCGGACATCCTGTTCGGCACGCCTCAACCCAGGGTGGCCGGTGTGAATATGGGGTTTCTGAAGGAAGATCAGGTAAACATTCTGATCCACGGTCACGAGCCTCTTCTTTTCGAAGGCATGATCGCAGCTTCCCAGGAGCCTGCGAATCTTGAGAAGGCCAAAGCCGCCGGAGCAAAAGGGATCAACCTGCTCGGGATGTGCTGCTCGGGCGCTGAAGTGCTGGGGCGGCACGGCATTCCCCATGCCGGAAATTTCGTTTCCGCCGAGCCCGTTATTGCCACGGGCGCAGTAGATGCACTTGGCGTCGACGTTCAGTGCATCATGCAGGCCCTTCCCAAGATAGCGGAATGCTACGGAACAAAGGTCTATACGACAAACTACAGGGCCAAAATAGAGGGCGCGACCCACATCCAGTTCCAGGAAAACGATCCGTTGGATGCTCCGAACAAGATCATTGAACTCGCAATCGAGCGTTTCTCCAACCGGACCGTCAAGATCATCATTCCGCAGCGACAGGACTGGGGCGTGCACGGCTTCTCGCATGAGTACGTAAACTACATGCTGGGTGGAAGGTTCCGCGAGTCCTATGTGCCGTTGAACGACAACATCATCAACGGCCGGATTAAAGGCGTGGCGGCCGTAGTCGGCTGCACCAACCCCAGAGTCAAACAGGACTACGTGCATGTGGAACTGGTTAAGGAACTTATAAAGAACAATATCCTCGTGGTCCAGACCGGATGCTCCCAAATTGCGCTCGCCAAGGCCGGTTTGATGAAGCCTGATGCGGCAGTGCTTGCGGGCGCCGGGTTGCAGGAAGTATGCGAAACCGTCGGAATTCCACCGGTATTGAGCCTGGGGTCCTGCGTCGATAACAGCCGCATACTTATAGCCGTCTCTGAGATGGTGAGAATTGGGGGACTCGGCGACAAGATTTCCGACCTGCCGGTAGCCGGTTGCGCTCCCGAGTACATGAGCGAAAAAGCCATCTGCATCGGCCAGTACGTTGTGGCGTCGGGTATCTACACCGTTTTTGGAGTGACCTTCCCCACCGTGGAGGGCACAAAGTTCCATGATCTGCTGTTCAATGGCCTCGAGGAACAGGGCTTCGGGAAATGGGGATTTGCGACCGATCCTTATGAAATGGCCGAGATGATAATTGATCACATCGATAAGAAGAGGGCCGCGCTCGGCCTTTCCGAGCAACGCGAACGGAAACTGTTCAGCATGGAAGACCGTCGAGCGGCTGAAGGTTAAGTCCGCCGGCCGTCCTGTGAACTCAACCCGTATCTTAATTCCGGCTTGAAGCCGGTTGCGTTGCAGGGAAAAATAGAAAAGGAGTTAAGTTATGTCCAGGTTAGTCTCTTTTGCTGCTATTCAGGGAGGCTACAATATAGTCTCCAAGGCAGAGGGCAAATTTCAGCAGGCCATGGATAAGTTTGGCGCGAACCAGCCGATAGGTTTTCCCAATACTGCCTATTATCTTCCCATAATTTACTCGCTGCTCGGCACCAAGATTGAAAAACTTGGCGATGCCGAGCCTGTAATCAAATTTTGCCGGGAGCTTTTACCCCCGCATATCAAAGCTCAGCACGGCATCCACCTCCCATACCTGGGAGGGACTCTGGATGCCGGAATGGCCGCTATTCTGGCTGAAGAAGTGGTTGAAGCTATCAGGTACGTAGAGGACCCTGATTTTTATCATCTGGGTGAAGAATGCGACATTGAAAACGGGAAAATCTGGCTTGGCGCCGCTGACGATACAATCATGAGAAAAAGAGGTATTGAATTCGTTGACGGCAGCGCTCCCGGTTTTGCCGCGATCGTCGGTGCGGCCCCAAATCCGGAAATCGCCAAAATGATCGCTGAAGACTATCAGAAGAAAAACCTCTACATCTTTATGGCCGCCAATCAGACGGGCACCACCTTTTCCCAGCAGCTCGTAGATGCAGGGGTGGAAATCGGTTGGAACACGCGTCTGGTGCCTTTTGGTCCCGATATTTCCGCCGCGGTGTTCGCTCTTGGTTTTGCAAACCGCGCCGCAATGGCATTTGGCGGGGTCAAGCCCGGAGATTACAAGACTATCTTGAAATATAACAAGGACCGTATCTTCGCGTTCGTTAACGCTTTTGGTGAAGTGAACGCCGAGTGGGCGGCAAACGCTGCCGGGTGTATCAACTGGGGATTCCCCACAATCGCTGACACCGACATTCCCGAGATCCTGCCCACGGGTGTTTGTACCTATGAACACGTCGTCTCCAGCATCCCCTATGACCAGATCACCTCAAAGTCGATCGAAGTCCGCGGGCTCAAGGTGACCATAACTGAAATACCCATCCCGATTGCATACGGTCCCGCTTTTGAAGGCGAGCGCGTTCGGAAGGACGATATCTACCTCGAATGCGGCGGTGGGAGGACACCCTGCTGTGAACTTGTCAAAATTGCAGCTATGGACGCGGTCGAGGATGGCAAGGTCGATGTTATCGGCCCGAATCTGAAGGACGTTACACAAGGTGCCCGGTTGCCCCTGGCAGTGGTGGTCGAAGTTGCCGGCCGCAAGATGCAGGAAGACTATGAGCCGATTCTGGAGCGCCAGATTCACCACCTGGTAAACTACGCTCAGGGCGTTATGCATATCGGCCAGCGCGATATAGCCTGGTACAGGATTGGCAAGCAGGCTGTGGACAAGGGATTTACCCTTGAACACATAGGGAAAATACTGCATGCCAAATACCATCAGGATTTCGGCGCTATTTTCGACAAGTGCCAGGTGAAGATCTATACCGATGAGGCCAAGGTCAAGGAAATACTGCCTATCGCGCAGCGTGCCTATAGAACGCGTGATGAGCGCATCGAGGGCATGACGGACGAGGCTACTGAGACATACTACTCCTGTACGCTGTGTCAGTCTTTCGCCCCGACTCACGTATGCGTGATAAGCCCCGAGCGCACGGGTCTTTGCGGCGCTTATAACTGGCTCGATTGCAAGGCGTCCAATGAAATCAACCCGACAGGGCCGAACCAGCCGATTCAGAAGGGTGAAACCCTTGATGCCAAGTTTGGCAACTGGAAGGGAGTAAACGATTTCGTATATAAGGCTTCCAGACAGTCGATTTCCAGCTACAATTTCTACAGCCTGGTTTTCGACCCGATGACCACCTGTGGATGTTGCGAGTGTATCTCGGCAGTCCTGCCAATGTGCAACGGGATAATGACGGTAAACCGTGACTTCACGGGCATGACCCCGAGTGGCATGAAATTCACCACGCTCGCCGGTACCATCGGCGGCGGAAACGTGACGCCCGGGTTTGTGGGTCACAGTAAATACAACGTCACCCAGCGCAAGTTCATCAAGGGTGACGGTGGTCTGCTGCGGCTCGTATGGCTGCCGAAGATGTTCAAAGAAGAAATCAGGGAAAGGCTTGTCAAGCGCGGCGAGGAATTGGGCGTTCCCAATCTCATCGATATGATCGCGACCGAGGAAAACGGCGAGACCGAAGACGAGATTTATGCCTTCCTGGAAAAGGTGGGTCATCCCGCACTGACAATGGAAAGTATTCTTGGCTGACAGATCGTCCGGGCGCAGAATGCTGACTGCGCCCGGTCTCAATTTGAGGAATTAACCCCTATCAGGAGAAAACGCACATGGGCCTTACCGGGATTCAAATTTTTAAGCTGCTGCCCAAGACAAACTGTGGAGAATGTGGTGTTCCAACCTGCCTGGCCTTTGCGATGAACCTTGCAGCGGGCAAGGCCGAACTGGAAAAGTGCCCCTACGTGTCGGAAGAGGCCAAGGAAAAACTTGCCTCCGAATCAGCGCCTCCCATTCGGCCCCTTACCATCGGGTCGGGAGAATACGCTGTGAAAGTCGGCGGCGAAACAGTGCTTTTTAGGCATGAGAAAACTTTCGTGAATCCGCCGGGCTTTGCCGTTTTGGTCTCAACTGATGAACCTGAGGCCTCGGTTGCCGGAAAGATCGACCGGTTCAAAAACTCCCAGTATGACCGGGTCGGCCTTAAACTTCGAGCGGAGATGTTTGCCATAAAGGATGCCAACGGCGACGCAGCCAAGTTTTCCGCCCTGGCGAAGAAGGTTTCCGACGAGACCGGGGCATCGATGATTTTCATGTCCGATTCGGTTGATGTCCTGACTGCGGCCGCCGATTCATTCAAAGAAAAGAAACCGTTGCTTTATGCGGCAACGTCCGCCAATGCCGAACCTCTTGGTAATCTTGCCAAGGCGGCCGGGTGCCCGGTGGCGGTTAAAGGAGACGGCTCCCTGGATAGCGTTGTCGAGATCAGCGAAAAGCTTTCCGCAATGGGCGTGAAGGACATTGTGATAGACACCGGCACGCGAAATCTTAAAAAAGCTTTTGAAGAACAGATACTGATTCGCCGTGCTGCTCTGAAGGACAGGTTCCGTCCACTCGGGTTCCCCACGATCATCATGGCCAACGAAATGGGCGACGGGATCATGGAAGAAGCCCTTGTGGCAGCCACCTTCGTGGCAAAATACGGGGCTGTTATAGTTATGAGCGACCTTCAGCCGCATGTAATTTTCCCGCTCCTTCTCGAGCGGCTAAATATCTACACCGACCCGCAGCGGCCGATGACAGCCGAGCAGGGGATCTATCCGATCAACAACCCCGACGAGAACTCGCCGGTGCTTGTGACGTGCAACTTCTCGCTGACCTTCTTTATCGTAACCGGTGAGATCGAATCCAGCAGGGTGCCGTCATGGCTCTGTGTCCAAGACACCGAAGGGCTCTCGGTTATGACCGCATGGGCTGCCGGGAAGTTTTCGGGCGAATCAGTCGGCACTTTCATTAACAAGTGTGGGATCAAGGACAAGGTAAAACATAAAAACCTTATCATCCCAGGTTATGCTGCGGGTATATTAGGTGAGCTGGAGGAGGAACTCGGCGCCGGCTGGACCATCTCGGTAGGCCCCAGGGAAGCAAGCCAGATCCCAAAATTCCTTAAGAGCCGCCAGGCATAGACGGGAGAAGAAGGAATGAAGCTTATAGGTGAAAACCTCAATATTATGAGCGTGAAGTATGGGGCTGCGCTGAAGGCCAGGGAAGCCAAACCGCTTCAGGAACTTGCCCTCATACAGGCTAAGGCCGGTATGGATTATATAGACCTCAATATCGGTCCGGCGGGGAAAACGGGCGAGGAGTTGATGACCTGGCTGGTTCCGGCCATCGAGGAGGTCGTGGATACACCGCTTGCCCTGGATACTTCCAATATCAAGGCGATAGAAGCAGGCCTCAAAGCCTGCAAGAAGAACCGGCCGCTTATCAATTCGATTATGGTCCGGCCCGAGAGGATGGAGGCACTTCTTCCTCTTGCCGCAAAGTATGACGCCGAGTTTGTCGGGCTTCTTTGGGGACCCGAAGGGATGCCCAGGGACGAAAACGAGCGCGGAGCCCTTTGCGCCGAATTGGTGTTTAAGGCCACGGGTGAATTCGGCATAAACCCGGATCGAATCTATATCGATCCAATCCAGACTCCCGTTAACGTTCAACAGATTCAGATAATGAGCGTTCTGGAGTTCATGAAGATGTTCGAGGACATTGCTCCGGGATGCAGGAGCACCATCGGGCTTTCAAACGTGTCCAATGGTCCACCGGACCACCTGCGCCCGATATTGAATCAGGTCATGCTGATCATTTTGAAACGGCACGGCCTCTATTCGGCGATCGTGGACACCTTTGACCCCAAGCTTCACGAGATTGCCTGGGGCAAACATCCGAATCTCGAAGCATTGGTCTATAAAGTCGAAGACGGAGAGTCTATCGACGTGAGCTCGCTTTCGGGTGAGGAGCGCAGTTTCGTTAAAACGGCCAAGGTAATCCTAGGCCAGACACTCTATTCAGATTCATGGCTTGAAATCTGATCGATAGTGGCCCGCCCTTACCGTAGACTTCGGTATGAGCGGGCCTCATTCCAAGAAACGGGAAGCGTGTATCATGGAGCGTAGGATGCTTGCTCTTTGCTGCGGTACCGCCACTCGACCTCTATTCCCCGGTCGTCATGGAATAACGGGCAAGAAGCGTGAAGCTATAAGCTGAAAATACTTTTCTCTTCCCTAAAATCCACATCTGCCTGCCCCGCTGCTGTTAAGTAAGTTATTGCAGTGCCTTCAAAGTTATGCTTAATGTAGAAATAATGCTGCTGATCTGTGTCCTTGACGCCGCCTGGACGGTCATAAGGGATAGACGCGCAGGGGAATATTCGCGATAGACTTCGGTTATAGCCGTTGCACTCAATGGATGAGGGTTGATGCTGCCATGAAAGATACAATTCGCCTTCGCAGATCGATAATATCGGTTCCAGCAAACCGCGAAAAGATGGTCAACAAGGCATTCAGTATCGATGCTGACGTTATCATGTTGGATCTTGAAGATTCCGTGCCGGTAGACCAAAAGGAGGAAGCTCGTAAAAGGGCCGTTTCCACCCTCATGGAACGGGACTGGAAAGGGAAGGTCCGGTCATGTCGCATCAATGCGATGGACACGCCCTTTGCTTACCGTGACATAATTGATATAGTCGAGGAAGCAGGTGAATACATCGATACAATAGTAGTTCCAAAGGTCGATGACCCTGCGGAAATAAAAGCGATCGACTATCTTTTGACCCAGATAGAGCTGCGGATGGGCTTCAAAAGACAGATCGGCCTTGAGGCTTCAATTGAGACGGCATCTGGAATGCTCAGGGTCGGTGAAATCGCATTCAGCTCTGCGCGAATAGAGACACTGGTATTCGGGGTAGCTGATTACAGCGCTTCGCTGACCATGTTGAGCAAGGGGATAAGCGGTCACGGAGAGCAGGAAGATTTCTATCCCGGCCACAGGTTCCACTTTCCGTTGAGCCGAATGGCAATGGCGGCTAAGGCTGCAGGTCTGGCAGCCATTGATGCCCCCTATGGCGACTATAAGGACTCTGAAGGACTGAGGCGTTCATGTGTTCTGAGCGCCGCTCTGGGATATGACGGCAAATGGGTGATCCACCCGGATCAGATTGAAATTGTGAATGAAATCTATTCTCCTTCCGAGGAAGATTTCCAACGCTCCTTAAGGATTCTTGAAGCTTATGAACAGGCCCGGGCGGCGGGAGCGGGATCCCTGGCCCTGGATGGGAAAATGGTCGATGCTGCGTCCATTCGCGTTGCACGTGTAATTCATGCGCAACGGGAGTCGATTAACAAACGTTTGACCAAGCCCTGATTACTTGTAGTTACAAATAATCGCGGGACTGTTATTGAAAATGAAGCCGAAGAAGGCAAAGATCGTCGATGCGGGAGCCGCACAGCGTCCCCGGGAAGATCTGACCAGGCATCTGGAACTTCAGATGCTCTACGATATCTTCTCTGCTCTGACCAGTTCGCCGTATCTTAAAGATGTTCTAAAGCGCGCGCTTTCCAATATTCTGGAAACCCTGAAGTTCAAGATGGGGGCCCTTTACCTTGTTAAGGAATCAACGAGTGAAAAATGGCTGCTCGAGCTTTCTGCTCACCACGGGGTTTCGCCCAGCTTGCTCGACTGCATCCAAAACATAACGTTGCCGTCGAAGACGATCGGCAGCTATGACGGAAAAGACCCGGTCAGGTGGTTTCCAATTTCGAGGATTGTTTTTCCCAGTCTTCGCGAGCGTATGAAACAGGAGGGGGTCGATGAAATTATCAGTATCCCCCTCATGTCGCAAAACCAGGTCGTGGGGGTGCTTTATGTCACCAATGATGGAGCGTTTAAGCTGGGGGAGGGGCAGAGTGAACTTCTCAGGGCCATCGGAAATCAGCTTGGGGTTTCCATCCAGAATGCAAAACTGTTCGACTCTGTTGAACGCGCGAAGACCGAACTCGAAATCAGCTTTGACGCCATTCAGGATGCTATTTTTCTCGTTGATAACAGGAAACGGATTTATCGCGTGAACCGCACCAGCGAGTTGGTTTACGGTCCGAAGCTGGTAGGGCGAAACTACGCTGAAGTGATCTATGGGACCGACCAGCCCCATGCCGAATGTCCCATCATGGCTTGCCTGAGTAACGCGCGGCCGATTCGCACTGAGGGACCTCATCCGCGCTGGGGAGGCTATTACCAATATCATGTGTTTCCTGTCTTCAATGTGGGTGCTGGAGACCTGGAGCGGGTGATCTACTTTGAGAAAGACGCTACTGAAGCCAGGAAACTCGAACAACGTCTTCAACAGGTTGAGCGGCTCAAGGCGCTGGGGACGCTGGCCGCCGGAATAGCTCACGAAATTCGAAATCCGCTGGCTACCATAAACTTCAATACGCAGATGCTCAGACGCGAACTGGATCTAAAACCTGCGCAGAAGGAAATGTTGCGGGACGTTTTCGAGCAGATACGGAGGATGGACCATATCATCCAACAGGTTCTCCACTTCGCGCGGCCCAGCGATCCGCAGTTCTTGCCGGCGGGTCTCAATGAAGTCGTGCACCGCTGCCTGGATATGTCAAAGATGTACCTCATAAAGGCCCAGGTTGAGGTTTCGGTCGATCTGCAGCCGGACCTGCCTCCCATCATCATGGACTTCAACCAGATCAGCCAGGTGTTGATGAACCTGATGATCAATTCCATCGAGGCGATGCCTGAGGGCGGAAAACTGAGTATCACCACGTATTGGCGCCCGGAGCAGGGGCAAATCTTCGAGATTCATGACTCCGGGACCGGCATCCTGGAAGAAGACAAAGGTCGTATCTTCGACCCTTTCTTTACGCGTAAACCTGAGGGGACCGGGATGGGTCTCAGCATATCCAGGCAGATAATCGAAAAACATGGCGCTCTTATGGAATTGGATTCCTCTCCTGGGAAAGGGACCACCTTTCGGCTGATTTTCCCTCAGAAGACCGATCTGACTGGCGCAGTTTCGAGTGCCAAATGAAAGTTGCCGTCATTTCGGATATTCATGGAAACCTCGAAGCATTCACCGAGGTCCTGGCGGATATCGATAGAATGGAGGCTGACTCTGTTGTTTGCCTTGGCGACATTATTGGTTATGGCCCTGATCCGGAAGAGGTCGTCCGGCTTCTGAGATCCCGTGAAATTCCATCTGTAATGGGTAATCATGAACTCGCGCTCGCAAGTTCTGATTTTCTGGACTGGTTCAACGAGGTTGCCAGAGAATCGCTGGCGCTCTCCGAGGGACTGATCTCCGCAGATAACCTCGAGTGGCTCAGGAGGCTGAAGGCGACATTGGTTCTGAAGGACGCCCTTTTCGTTCACGGCTGCCCTCCGGATTCTATCTCGGAATACATCTTCGAAAAAGACGATGAGGAGTTCGAAGCCATTTTCCGAAAAATGAAGAATCGCATTTGTTTTGTCGGCCATACTCATACGCTGGAGGCCGTTTCGTGGTCCGGTTCCGCTGTTATGCACCACACCCTCGGGGAGGGGCTGTTTGAGCTTGAATCTCACTCCAAGTACATCATCAGCGTCGGGAGTGTGGGGCAACCCAGGGATGGTTACAACAACTGCGCCAAGTACACGCTATGGGACACAAGGCGTAAGCGTCTTGAAATTCGTTTCGTCACTTATGAGGTCTCGAAAACGGCAGAAAAAATTATCGGCCTCGGCTTTCCGCGGATTAACGCCTCGAGACTTTGGTAAGCTTTTGCGAGGTCCGCAGCATGGTTCGAGAATTTGACCTTGTTTTGGGTTGTAACCTTTTAGTAACCCTGTTCTGATATTGTGCATCCTGTTCTAATTGGTTTAACCCCAGGATTCGAAAAACCGGCCATGGATAGAACCTGTGACAGAAGACAGTGCTTAAGGCGTTCACTCGCGCCGCCATGCTTGGCGTCGATCTGCCTCGATGAGGCTGCGTTTCCGCAAAAGTCCTTTTTTATTGACCTGCTCGATTTGAGTGAATCCGGCGCCCTCATTGAATCTAGCCGCCATATGGACCCGGATTCGCGCTGGGTATTGGTATACAGGGACCCCGACTCCAGCGAAATAAAGCATTTTGCAGCTCGCGCTGTCTGGATGAACCAGGGCCCGAACCAGGGTTGTCTGGTCGGTCTGGAGTTCGTGGAATGTTTGCGAATAGATCCGAATTCCCGTGGCCATATCCATCCGAGCCCGAAAGAAATGGACTTTCTGGCCGGTATGCTTCTTATGGATTGGGTTCCGAGGCATGCCTTCTGTGAATTGCTAAATTGTTTTCAGCCTGAAAGATTCGGCCCTGGGGACAAAATTATCCGGCAAGGTGACCAGGCGGATTTCCTTTACATTCTTCAGGAAGGGATTTGCTCGGTCAGCGTGGAAAAAGAGGGGAAAGTCCATCGGATAGACCGTATATACGAAGGGGAAATTTTCGGCGAAATGGCCATCATAACGGGTGAGCCGCGTTCGGCGCACGTGGACGCTGAAACGGAAGTCGCTGTGTGGAAATTGAGCAAGGATGATTTTGAGAGGGTCGCCGATGAGAACCATGATTTGAGGGGTTTTTTGACCGAATTGGTCGCAAACCGTTTCGATTCCTCGACTCTTTCTGCAGACCGCAGAATTGGAAAATATATAATAAAACGCAAGATTGGAAAGGGTGGGTGGAGCATCGTCTATGAAGGGCTGCATGAAACCCTGCGATTTCCTGTGGCGATTAAAGTGATGCGGCATGACATGGCGCTGGATGCGAAATTCGCCGACCAGTTCAAGAATGAAGCCCAACTGATTGCCGGAATGAGCCAGAGAAATATTGTCCAGGTTTATGATATCGAGGAGGGCTTCGGTACTGTCTTCATAATTATGGAATACCTGGATGGACTTTCCCTGGAAGGACTCCTTCGCCAGTCCGGACGTCTGCCCGTCGCACGAGGGCTGAATTTCCTTGTGCAGGCTTCTGCCGGATTGGATTATGCGCATAAGCTCGGGATTGTTCATCAGGATATCAAACCCGCAAATATATTCATTCTGCAGAATGATCGGGTAAAGATCCTCGATTTTGGCCTGGCATGCCGTACGGGGAGCGAGGATCTTTGCTTTCTGGGTACGGTTTATTATACGGCCCCCGAACAGATCCTTGGGCGGCCTGTCGGTCCCTACACGGACATCTATGCGCTGGGCCTGACAGCCTATGAAATTTTCACCGGTACGCGGCCCTTCCCCGAAAACGATCTCAGTGCCCTGCTGGAGATGCATGTCAACACCGATATACCCGATCCTGCGAAGCTCGTACCGGACCTGCCGGAACCAATCAGAAAATTCATATTGAAGTCCGCTAGAAAAAACATGGACGAAAGATACCAAAGCACGGAAGACGCGTTAAAAGACCTTCTTCCATTAGCCAGAAGCCTGGGCTGCTCCATCGGCGACAATGATCCGCCGTTTCGAAAAGCTACGACTATGCTTCTCTCCTATTCCGAGGATCAGGAGTTGGAAGTTAAACGCGCCCTGGAACGGTTTTACCTTGAACTTCGTGATCTGGGTGTCAATCTTAATAGTGCGGATTTTGAAAATATCTGATAACGGAAGTGTCTCACTCCATCTTTTGAAAACCACGCAAAAGGCTCTGAATATAATATTGATTGCTTAACGGCAGCGTATGTTTGAATCTTCCCCCCTGCCTGTAGATTCCGTACAGGTGTCGGTAGGCTTTATCACTTCTTGAAATTGCATATTCGTATGTTATTTCAATGAGTTCCGCTTTTGAGTGCCCGCACCAGGATAAACTCCGGTCCGATGCTCGTTAGGAATATAGGGTCCCGTTACCGCTTCTCCTACGACGTTTTGGGCCACCGCGTTAACCTCGCCGAATCCTGCCGTCGGTAGCTATGGACGGAAGTCCCGGGGGATTTTCAAACGTGCTCCAGGATACTGCCCGAAGACGGGCCCTTGTGGGTGATGGCTGAACGGTGCCGCATTGACATGGTCTCGCCGCCGCCCCAGGACTGGAACGGCGTTTTCGAGCGTAGGAGCAAGTAAACGGTGAGTCGGGTAAGGGACGGGGTGTTGACTGCTCTACATGAAATCATATATCTTTCTGTATCGAAAAGCAGTATCATAGGATTTGGGGGAAATTCGGTTCCTTAGCCTGAACCTGATGGATTTTATTGATTCCAAAAGTCGGATGGATAATGAAGATTAAGTTCCTGGGAGTAGGATCGGCTTTTACAACCGCCGATTATTATCAATCCAATATGTTATTGACCGCGCGCAACGGAAGGAAGATGCTGATCGACTGCGGCGGCGATATACGATTTGCCCTGAGTGAATGCGGTTTTCGCTTGAAATATTTCGGCAGGGAAATCAATGCCATCTATATCTCTCACCTCCACGCCGACCATATAGGCGGCCTTGAAGGGGTGGCATTTAATACCTTATTTGACGCGCAAAGCCCCCCGTGCAAACTCTTCGTCCCGGAAAGCCTGATCCAGGACCTCTGGAATCATTCACTCAAAGGAGGTCTCATGTGCGTGCAGGACAAAGAAATGGAAATCGATGATTATTTTGCCTGTTCGCTAATAAGGGAAAACGGGCCTTTCCAGTGGGAAAACATCAGCTTTTCCCCGGTTAAAATGCTTCACACCGGTAAAGGATGCAAAAACCCGTACAGTTTCGGTCTTTTAATAACAGATGAGACGAGAAGCGTTTTTATCTCAACGGACACTCAATTTCAGCCGAATTTGCTTGGCGAGATTGCCGGGCGCGTTGATCTGATGTTCCATGATTGCGAAACTCAGCGCGCTCCCTCTGGCGTTCATGCCCATTTCGACGAGCTGTGCACATTGCCTTTTGGTCTTAGGCAAAAAATGTGGCTTTACCATTACCAGCCGGATCCCCCCCAGAATCCGGAGAAAGAAGGATTCAGAGGATTTGTTGCGAAAGGGCAGGAGTTCGATTTTTGAACCACGTGAAGTGTCGTGATCGATAGAGACTAACTGAAAATCTAAAGAAAGGTTGCTGAAAGCCGCTGCCTGTTATTAGAACTCCGCGGGTGGATTTTGCATAGCTCTCTCAACCTCGCCTGGCCTTCTGATCCATGTCCCTCAAATTTTATACCGCAGCGTCGTACTTTTGGAAGATCATACGGTTCCTCCGGTATTTCCAAATCATAGATTACAGTTGACTCTATTCTCTCCATGTGAGAGGAGGTCAGGCCGAATATCTTGACGCTGGTTGGTCCTTTCTTGAGTTTTCTCGTCCCGAGATACTGAACCCCCGCCCCACCCGAACTCAAGTCCAAAACCTTGCCCACAATTATCGGCTCGTCCGGCATTACAAAAGCTGCAAATACCTCATTCTGGGCTTTAAATCGTTTGTGTCTTCTTTGGTCTTCGCTCATAACAAAAACCCCTCGGATCAGACCGATACTAGAAATCAAATAGTTAGCACTGTCTTATATCCCTCAGAAACCCGCTGAGAGTCGTGCAATTTTCATGCACTATTTGCTGTATGAAAATAAGTGGTTGATTTTACTTGTAATTAATTAACCATGGGAATGAGGCCGTATGATCGCAAGTGTAACAAGTTTTTACAGTAATAATTTAAAAAACACTGCAAATCATTACGGCATGCCACTTTTCGCAATGTAAAGTTTTCCGACGCAGACGAGACATTCGAGAAACGGGGAGTGAAAAGCCCTGGGTTGGGAGCGAAAGCCGAAAAAATTTTGCTCTTTTCTCCTTGATTCCGGCTGCTAATTAGTGCCATCCGGAAACCCGGGATGGAACACTGGCGCATTGCGCACGGAAAGTGACTTAATCTTTAAAGCCGCTGTCACCATAGTATTGCCTGTACCAGGCAATGAAACTCGATATCCCCTCCCGCAATGAAGTGCTGGGGCTGAAATCAAAATCTCGGGCGATGTCCTGAATATCCGCAAAGGTAGCCTGGACATCGCCGGGCTGCATGGGAAGGAACTCCTTGTTGGCCTCTTTGTGGAGGCAATCTTCAATCACCGATACAAATTCGAGGAGCTGGACGGGCTTGTTGTTTCCGATGTTGTAGATCCTGTATGGAGCAAAACTGGAGCCCGGGTCGGGATTTAGTCCATCCCATTTCGCGTCGGCCAAAGGGGGATGGTCGATAAGCCGCAGGATTGCTTGTACCACGTCGTCGATATACGTAAAATCCCGGCTCATGAGACCATTATTGAAGATTCTGATAGGTTCCCCGGCCAGTATCGCACGTGTAAATAGAAAAAGAGCCATATCGGGACGTCCCCATGGACCGTAAACAGTAAAAAAGCGCAGGCCTGTGGACGGAATCGCGTACAGATGGGCGTATGTGTGGGCCATCAACTCGTTTGCCTTCTTGGTGGCCGCGTAAAGTGAAACAGGGTGGTCGACATTGTCGTGCACCGAGAAAGGGGTTTTCTCATTTGCGCCGTAAACTGAGCTCGATGAGGCAAAAATCAGATGCTTGACTCCGCTGTTCCGGCAGCCTTCGAGAACGTTTAAGAATCCATCGATATTGCTTTGAATGTACGCGCGCGGGGCAATTAGTGAATAGCGAACTCCAGCCTGAGCAGCCATGTGGACCACTATATCGAACGAATGCGCATTGAAAAGCTCTTCAACTGAAGAATGATCCTCCAAATTAAGCCTGAAGAACTGGAAGCCGGGATATCTTTCAAGTAAAGAAAGTCGGTCGTGCTTGAGCCTTACGTCGTAGTAATCGTTTATGTTGTCGAGACCTGCCACAGTTCGGCCCGCTTGGAGCATCTTCAATGCTATGTGAAAACCGATGAAGCCGGCTGAGCCTGTCACTAATATGGGTTTTTGAGGATCCACTGAAAATTTCTCTTCACAGTTACCCCCTCAGCGGGGTGCAATCGGATAAACCGTTGGTTGCCTGATTCTGCCTCTGCCTCATAATAATTGCAATAACTTCCTTGACTTACGCCGAACATCCACCGCTGCCGTTTCGTTCGTGTTCCGGAAGGCTATTACCAAATAGTAATATAAGACTATTACCAAATCGTAATCTGCCTCGGAGTTTAACACACAAAATCGTAACTCTCGACACAATTCTTTTTGCATTCGGATTAGCCCCTAATCCGGTCAAACGGTTACTGAGGCGTTCTCAGAAGGATTCTTTGATCTTGGCATTCCATTTGCTCATGCCCGTAGCCGAAGCATAAATTCGCACCACTCAACAAAGGCAAACTGCGTGAAAGCGCAGGGCGCAAAGTTACTGGCCTAAGTCTCGGAATGCCGGGATATGGTCGCAGGACCGCTGGGCTGATGCAGCACCTCTTCAGGACGCTGAATTTGCCGGCAGCTGACCTGAGGAGGTCAAGGTGAATCGACGACTCCGATACTTGCTGAAAAGCGTGACCGTCTCGTTTTTTCTTTTCTTTTGTTTTTCTCCGGATGCCTTCGCCGCTCAGGCCAGTTTCGCATGGGATCAGTCAACGGACCCTGCCGTGATAGGATATAAAGTGTATTATGGGACCCAAAGCGGAAATTACCAATCGGTTGTCGACGCCGGAGACCAACTCAGCACTACCGTCGATGGGCTTTCTGCTTCGCAGACCTATTATTTTGCTGCAACGGCTTATTCAAATAGTGTTGAAAGCGGATTTTCTCAAGAGCTGGTCTTGAATTTTATCACCGCCTCAGCATCCGCAAATGGACAGATTACGCCAGGCGGAACTACCTCGCTGCTTAGCGGAAGTTCGCAGGCATTCTCGATTACTCCCAGCGCCGGGTACCAGGTTTCCGATGTTACGGTTGACGGAAGCCCGGTCGGGGCATTATCAAGCTATACGTTCGATAATGTAGCGGGTAACCATACCATTTCAGCCGTTTTCGTGCCCATCACCTTCAGCATAACAGCTTCTGCGGGGACTGGCGGCGCCATTTCACCTTCCGGGGCCTCAGTGGTGACAGGCGGCGCGAGCCAAACCTACACCATCACCCCCAATTCCGGCTACTCTGTCTCTGCAGTATTGGTCGACGGTACAAGCGTGGGACCGGTGACCGGCTACACCTTCAGCAGTGTGTCTGCAAACCATACCATTTCTGCCGCTTTTTCGCCCTTGCCTGCCTATACTATTTCGGCAGCCACCCAGGGCAGTGGATCGATTTCACCGTCAGGAACGATTTCAGTAACGTTCGGTACAAACCAGACGTTCACGATAACTCCGAACGCCTACTACCAAATCTCCAACGTCTATGTGGACGGGAAATCGATCGGTGCAGTTACCGGCTATACCTTTTCGGGTGTGGAGGCCAATCATAGCATAGCTGCCCACTTTGCCCCCATTACGCACAAAATATCGGCTATTGCACAGAGCGGTGGGTCGGTACACCCTTCAGGCACGGTGATTGTACATGCAGGAACAAACGAAACGTTCACCATAATCCCGGCCCGTTATTACAGGCTTTTAGATGTGCTGGTTGATGGGAAATCATGTGGCGCGGTTTCGAGCGGCATATTGACCGGACCGGTTTCAAGTGGTGTGATGGGTTCTGAAGCGGTCACTTACACTTTCACTGAAGTTGCCGCCAACCACACAATTCAGCCTGTCTTCTCCAGGATTCCGGCGCCGGATGCTGATAGCGGACCTGACCAGTACGTGAAACCGGGCTCAATGGTAACGCTTGATGGTGCTAATTCGACTGATTCCGTGAGTGGAATCGCTTCCTGGAAATGGACCCAGACTTCCGGACCCCCGGTAAAACTTTCATGCCCCTCGGCCGGACCACAATGCACTTTTACAGCCCCCCAAATTTCCGGCGGGAAAGTGCTTGCCTTTAATCTCGTGGTCACCAATGAAGCAGGTATCTCTAGCAGCTCCTCTTGTCTTGTAGACGTAAGCGCAACCGACACCGGTCCGGTGGCCAATGCCGGCGCGGGCGGCACTGTCTATTCCAATGCCATTGTAACCCTGGATGGATCGGCATCATCCGATCCGGACGGCAGAATAGCTTCCTTTAGGTGGGTCCAAATTCAGGGACCCCACGTCAGAATCTACAATGCGAATACTTCCCATGCTTCATTTGTTGCTCCCGATCCCGGTTCTATCGGAGCTTCCCTCGTTTTCAGGCTGGTGGTGACCGATAACTTCGGATTGATTACCAGAGACCAGACCACCATAAACGTAATAGGCCTGTATAACCCGCCCGTTGCAGACGCTGGTCCCGATCAGACTGCCCCATCAGCGGCCACTGTCACGCTTGACGGCTCGGGCTCGTATGATCCGGCTAACTGGACCGATTCATACCGATGGAAACAAATCGGCGGCGTCCCGGTTACTCTCTCCGATCCAACCGCTATCAGCCCGACTTTTACAATGCCAACCGAAACCGTAGATCAAAATGACGAACTCGTATTCATGCTGACGGTTACAGACGCTCAGGACCAGCTAAGTTCAACGGCTAAATGTGCAGTGACAGTTCAACCTGATTGAAGCCGGGTCTGGTAAATCTACACAGGGAATCGCCCGGAAAAAGCCTCTCAATTCTGAATTTCGTTTTGGTAATAGATGTATACCTACTTGATATATCCACTTATTATCCTTGATTAGGTAGCGAGTATACCCAATTCCTACCAATTTAATTCACCCTTTACCTGCTTGAATTCCTCTAATATAGAAAAGCCTCAATTAATATGACTATAGTTTTCCTAAAACTTCGCCGATTTCATCGTTCGAGACTGTAATCGAGTTGGCGGAGCTGTAACCGGGTGTCTGACGGGAGAGTAACGGCGCTGTGGGCAAGTGCAGGTTTGCATTCATACTTTTCACCTCATTGGTGGCGGGGCTGCTGCTACTGCGGAATTGCTGGGCGTATTCAGGCAAAATCGTCGACGTTCCTGAAGGGGACGTGTTGATGGTCGCATCTGCCGACTCTGTACAAAAAGTTCGCCTCTACGGCATTGCTTGCCCCGCTCTCGGACAGCCCTTTCACGACAAGGCGCGATTCCTGGCCAATCATCTGTCACTCAAAAAGAGCGCTGAGATTATTCCTGTTTTCAAGGATGCCGACGGAATAGAGAACGCTCTCGTGAGAATCGAAGGCGTTTCGGATTTTCTAAACAACCAGCTCGTAGGCTACGGGCTTGCGTGGGTGAAGCCCTGCGACCGCAATTCAAGGCTTTGCGAACAGTGGAAAAAGCAGGAGGAATTTGCCCAAATGAACTTCATCGGACTTTGGGCGGAGCCGCCGGCAATTGCCCCGTGGGAGTGGAAGAAGGCTATGCGGAGGCAAATTTACGAGAAAAGCATGGAGTCGGCGAAGCCGCAGAAATAAATCGTCCACCGGCGGGTGGTGGAAACTGGTGCATCGTCAAATTACTTCTCATCTATTGAATGAAGATAATGTGCTCGCTCCTTTCCGTCGTCCCTTATTTTGTTTGAAATGCGAACATAATTCCTATAATTGGTGGAGTCGCTCGGGAACGGTCGGAAATGGAATTGCACCGTATAACTGGTGGTGAATATGAAACCAAGAGTCATTATCCTTCTTGTCCTCTCATTGGCGCTCAATTGCTGTGGCCCCTACAGCCAGAACGCGGTCAAGGTTGGAGCGCCCGGGACGCTGGTGCCTCCCACGCCCCAGGAATACCGGATCGCTATCGGTGACAAGATTAACGTCAAAATGTTTTATAATCCTGATCTCAACCAGGAGGTAACGGTACGGCCGGACGGGAAGATTTCGTTGCTGCTCGTGCATGAGGTTCAAGCGGCCGGGCTTACGGCGTCCGAACTGACTCAACAGCTGACCGAGAGTTACGGCAAGTATCTTCAGCAGGCCGAGATTGCCGTAATCGTAAGCTCATTTGGCGGCGAGAGAGTGTTCGTGGGGGGAGAGGTCGGCGAGCCTGGAGTAAGAGAACTCGTTGGTCCCACAACCGTTTTGCAGGCTGTTGCCCTGGCCAAAGGCTTCAAGGATACTGCCCGTCTTGACGAGGTGCTGGTCATTCGGCGGGATGAAAACAACAAGCCTTTCATGATCGCCCTGGATGTAAATAAAGCAATGAAAGGCATTGATTTGCAGCAGGATATCTATCTTCAGCCTTATGATATAGTGCTGGTGCCAAGGAGCAATATTGCAAACGTGGACCTTTGGGTTATGCAGTATCTTGGCCAGACAATAGGACCTCTTGGCGGTCAATTCTATTACTACTACTTGCTTACGAGATAAAGGCTCAGGATTGTCCTTTCCTGGAGATGAAAAAATGAGACAGTCTGATTTCCCGAACCAGAACTTTCCCGTGCCTTCTAATGCGGAAAGCTATTCGGCGTTGCAGTCCGAACGGATGCTTTTTGTGAGAGAGGCAAGTCCTGGGAATAACCTTCGCGACTACCTGTCAATATTTTTCAAGCACAAAAAAGGTATCGTTTTAGCTTTCCTTGTGCTGGGCATAATCGGTTGCGCCGGGGTTGTGGCATACAAAACGTGGATCTATCAGCCAAAGTTCGAGGCGAAATGCTCCCTTTTGGTCAAGTTCGGCTGGGAGAATTATTCTCCGGAACTATCGCTTGAAAAAAGGCAGGTCCCTTCCGTCAACCAGGCTGAAATTGTCGAGTCGGAAGTTAGCATTCTCCAGAGCAGAGATATAAAGGAAAGGGTCATCAGTACGCTGAAGCCGGGGAATATTTTCCCCGAACTGGCCAAGACGCCTTATCAGGGGCTGAGCAGCAATGAAGCGGCCCTTGTGCTCCTGGAACAACATCTTGTTGTGAGCGCTGCCAAAAAGGGTAACGTCATCGACGTTGTCTTCAGCGGAAGTGACCCTGTCAGAGCAGCTGCTGTGGTCAATCAACTTGTGAACAACTATATCGATAAGCGCGGCGACATTTACAAGGACCCGAAGTCAATTCTATTTCTGGAAAGAAAAGCCGACGAGTTCAGACAAAAGCTGGCGGAATCTGAAGACAAGCTGAGGGCCTTTCGTGAGGAGACCAAGATTGTTTCGTTTGACGAGCAGCGCGGCATCCTTCTCAAAGAGCGTTCGGACCTGGTTGTTGCGGCAAATAATGCCGCAAATTCAATAAGAGAAATCCAGGAAAAGATCGGCGAACTCGAAAGGCAATTGAGTACTCTTCCGAAAACATCTGTGATTGCAAACGCAAACGATCCGGCCAGAGAAGGCCAGGTAAGGCTCCTCAATCTTCAGCTCCAGGAAAAAGAGATGCTGCTGAAATATAAAGAAGATACTCCCATGGTTGCCAATATCCGGGCTCAGATAGAGATGGTAAAGGAATATCTGCAAAAGAAAACCGAAGACAAAGCTCCGAGTGATCCTGTATATCAAGATGTTCAGAAACAGATTTTAAATAACAGGGCTGAGTTTAGCGCCCTGAAGGTTAGAAGCGCCGACGTGGAGAAGCAGCTCGGCTTACTCAACGCTGACATCCAGGCCTTTGAATCTTTGGAGAGTCGGTACAAAGCACTGGCGAGAGAGGTTTCGGCTAACGAGGAAAAATATAACGGCTACCGGCAGAGGCTTGAAGAAGCCAGGGTGTACGACGAGGTTAACCGCCAGAAAATGACGAGTGTTAGCGTGATTGAATCAGCCGGGGTGCCGATCGTCCCGGTAAACCCTCGGCCTACAGTTCTTCTCATTGTTGCGGCTGTTGGAGCGGCTGTTGTTTGTAGCCTCGGGATCGCATGGATGCGGGAATTTACCAAACAGGTGATGAGTACCGCCATGGAGGCCGAGAGAAGATTAGACCTCCCGGTCCTGGTAGCTATTCCGATTAAGAACTAAGGGACAGGATGTACCTGGAATTTTTCAAGTTCAAAAAAAATCCTTTCCATATAACTCCGGACCCGGACTTTCTCTTCCTGAGTCCCAGTCATAAAGAGACCTCTGCTTCCATCTTTTATGGTATCGAGCAGCGCAAGGGATTCGTGGCCGTCACTGGTGAGGTCGGAGTGGGAAAAACGACGATTTTGCGCTCATACCTGGAAGGAACGGACCCGGAGAAAATCAGAATCGTATATATATTCAATGCGGCGCTCTCCTTCGACAAGCTGTTGAAGCAAATCGTTTCCGAGCTTGGTATCCCCGTAGTCGATGAGGCCTCCTCGGAACTCGTTGACAGCCTCTTTCGTTATTTGATCGAAGAATACAAAAACGACCGCAATGTCGTGCTCATAATCGATGAAGCACAGAATTTGCCGGTGGAGACCCTCGAGCGGCTGAGAATGCTCTCAAATCTTGAGACCTCCCAGGATAAACTGCTGCAGATTATACTCGTGGGCCAACCGGAGTTCGAGGACAAGTTGAATCTGCCTGAGCTGAGACAACTCAGACAGCGGATGGCGATCCGGTGCCGTATTGACTCCCTTAGCTCTGAGGAGAGTCTTGCTTATATCCAACACCGGCTGATGAGGGCATCCTTGTTTCACAACCCGGTTTTTACCAGGGGCGCTCTGAAGCGAATTGTCGAAGAGGCCCATGGAATCCCCAGGATAATTAACGTCCTGTGCGATAATGCGCTCATTACTGCCTTTGGGTATCAGCGCAACCCCGTGGATGAGAGAATCGTCAAAGAGGTAATAAAAGACATCAGGGGCAAAAAACTTCGAGGTTCCTTCAAATGGAGGATTGCCTGGGTGCCGGCTCTGGTCGTGTCCCTCGGACTGGTCGTGCTCACCTCGAAAAGCCTTGTGACATACGAAGAAATTCCTGTTCCCAGAACGGAAACTTTCAGTGGAAAGTTGCCGGTGCCCCCGCCGCCGGCAGAGTCAGTGAAGCAAACCGAACAGGTTGAGCCAGCGGATGAGAGCGTGCCGGCGGCGTCGGAGCCTGCCGTTTCCGAGGCTGCCCCGGCCGATGGCGTCGAAGTGCAGGCAAACCCTGAGACTCGGGTTGAGTCGGCTGCCCCATTTGCTCACGACAAGCCGGAGAGCGCGCCGGTTGAGGAACCGGTACCGGCTGTTGCCGAGACCCCCCCCAGCGGCAGAGTGGAAGTATGGGGACTTGTCCGTGAAAAGATTCCTGAAACCGACAACGAAAACACGGCGGAATCCGCCCTGTCAACAGGCGTGTCCCCTGCGAGAGACCAGTCGCAGAAAAAAAACCTGCCCGTCCTGGTAGTCAAAAAAGGGGACTTCGTCACTAAACTTCTCATGGCTGCTTACGGCAGGGTCGATGAAGACCTGCTGAAAAATTTCCGTGAACTCAATCCACAGATCGCCAATATCAATAAAATCAAAGTAGGCGAAGAAATCGTTCTTCCAAAGTTGCCGAATGGTTTAGAACCTGCTTATAAATAATCCGATCTAAATTTGGAGGTCTGGAAATACACCTTTTTAGCGAAAGTTGCGGCCATGAGCAAAATCTATGAAGCATTGCAGAATGTCCATCGGCAGAAAAAAGACGGCGCGGAGGCCTTTTTCCCGGCTGTTCCGGTTCCTTTCGCGCCGCCGGAGGCGGCAGGGTTTGGAATGGAAGATGAGATGCTTAGTCTCTTTAAAATTGTTGACACTCTCCTACCCCAGGGCAAATCAAAGATTGTCCAG
>Ga0326728_10006241_pt1 | contig 32328 bp, 30 predicted proteins | sample MB3enrmetagenome_FD_207602 | JGI IMG/M metagenome (GOLD analysis project Ga0326728, IMG submission 207602) | Lab enriched peat soil microbial communities from McLean, Ithaca, NY, United States - MB31MN | ecosystem: Environmental > Terrestrial > Soil > Wetlands > Peat | place: USA: New York... | reverse complement strand
GCCGCCTCCGACAATCGAGAGCTTTACCGCCTCGGCTACCACGGTCGCCGCCGGCACGCCGGTCGCACTGTCCTGGGTCACCCTCAACGATTCCTACGACTTCATCGACAAACTCGGCGGAGTGAATGGGAACACTGTAACCGTGACTCCGGCCGCGACCACGACCTATACCCTGAACGCCACCAATCAGTTCGGAAGGTCGACCATGCAGGTTACCGTGTACGTGCAATAGCCCGGAAGCCGGGTATGCGTGGGGCTGCTCCGGCAGCCCCATCCCCGGTCGGCTGAAGCCGGCGTTCTAGTGCCCGTCTCCGGGCGGCAGCACATCCGGCGGGCGCTTCACCTGGCCGGTGCGCGCTTCGTCCAGGTCCACGTCGTAAGCGTCCAGCGTCTTGCCCTCGATCTGCTGCAGGTTGACTCGCGCGCGCTGGTACTGGTTGCGCGCGTCCACTTCGGAGAGCTGGCGGGTGGTGTCGTCCCGCTGCGCCACTACCACGTCCAGGATGGTGGACGTGCCCAGCTCGTACTTCCGCCGCGTGCCCGAAAGCGTCTCGTCCTGCAGCTTGCGCGCCACGATGCTGGTTTCGTAGGCCGCCCGCGCGTTGCGCAGCGCCGTCCAGGCGTTCAGCACGTTCAACTTGATGTTGTTCTGCAACTGCCGGTCCGCGATCTGCGACTGGCGGTAGTTCAGCTCGCTGGTGACCAGGTCGGCCTGGCTGGCGCGGTTGCGAATGGGAACGGTGAGCGCAATGCTGGCGCTGTAACTCGGAAAATTCCGCGAGAAGATCTGATTCAGCACCGTGCCGTATCCACCGGCAAGATAATAGTTGATTCCGAGAGGCCCGGCGTTGGCCGGGATGGGGGTGCCCGCCTGGCCGGCGTTGGAGAGGTTGACGACGGCCTGCAGCGTGGGACGCAGGTTGTTCTTGACGCCTAGCAGGTCCAGGCGCGCGTTCTCCAGCGCGATCTGGTTCTGTTCCACTTCGGGCCGGCTCTTGATGGCCTCGGCGATCAGGTCCTGCACCGGCATCAGCGCATCCTGCTCGGGCACTTCGATATGGTCCGTGGGCACGATCCGCGCCGCCACGATCAGCGGGTTGTCCAGCCCGTTGCGCGTCAGCACGCTCTTCAGGATCATCTCCTGCTGCAGGACCTGCGATTCCTGCGCGATCACGTCCTGCTGCTTGGCCTTCATGTCGGATTCCGCCTGAATGGTGTCGATGGGAGCGATGGCCCCCAGTTCCGCCCGCCGCTTGGTGTCCTCGAAGAGCTGCGTGTCCAGGCGCAGGGTCTGCTGCTGGATCTTCAGGTCGTCGTCGAAGGTGACCAGGTCCCAGTAGAGGTTTACCACGTTGGCCACGGTGGCGATCACCTGCTGCTTGAAGGACAGGTCGTTGGCCCGCAGGTTGTTCACCGCCTTGTGGTAGGCGCGCTTGTTGACTGCCAGGCCGAAACCGTTCAGCAGGTTCTGCGTGATGCTCAGGTTCAGGCTTCCGTTATCCACCGGGTTGAACTGCGCGGTGGTGGCGTTCTGGTTAAACCCGAACACGCTGGCGGTGTACAACTGCACCGTGGTTCCCGTCCAGAAACCCTGCTGAATGCCGTAGATCAGGTTCTTCTGCGACGCCACCAGCGACGAGGTCCCGGTGTAATAGGTGGACGTCTCGATCGAGGTCGAGTGGCTGTACCCCAACTGGGCATAGACCACCGGGTCGATGTTGGGAATCGTCGAGCCCGCCAGTTGCACGCTCAAACCGCTGAGCACGCCGTTGTTGGTGTTGGACGAGGTCGTTGCACTGGTGTTGTTCACCGCCGTGGCGCCTCCCAGCACGCTCAGCGACGCCGAACTGGGGCCCGAGGTGATGCTGGAGGAGACGTTGCGCAGCAGTTGTCCGGCGCTGGCGCGCAGCAGGTCGGCGCGCGCCAGTTTGGGACTGTAGCGGACGCTCTCGATGTCCAGGTTGTTCTCCAGGGCGAGAGCGATGGCATCGCGCAGGGACAGGTAAATAACGCCGGCGCGCATCAGTTTCTCGAGCCGGAGCGAGTCGGCGAAACTCACCTCGGCCACCGGCCGGACGCGGTAGTTACGGGTCAGGCCATAGATGAAACCATGGCCGGTTTCGGTAGTCACTCCCTGGATCTGCCCGAAACCGGGCAAAGCCATGGTGAGGCACAACAGAATCGCGACAACGGATTGGACACGAGCCATATGTGATTGGAACCTCAAGTCGTCTTCTAAATACCTACGAATCGGGCGGGGCGCAGGTTCGAAAATTGTGGCGCTCGCCGCCGGGCGGAAATATCCCCTTCAGCCATTCTATAAGGACGGCGGAGGGCGCCGGGAGTTAACAGGTTCAACCGCCGCCCCGAGGCACACAAGCCTGAGCGTGAGATGCTGTGGAAAACTCAGAATCTCAACCACCATTTCACGCCAAGGCGCAAAGGCGCAAAGAAAACTATGGGGTTCTTCTTTGAGGCTTTTCGGCTTGGCGTGACGGAGTGTTTGGTTCACGGCCTCCGAGCGGGCGTCCCGGGCGGCGCGCGGATCTCTCTGGCAGCCTGGATCTGCCCACGCGCCCCGCGCCCGGCTCAGCCGGCCTTGGCGGTACAATCGACCCATGCGGGTTCGCGAATTGGCGGAATGGCTGGGCGCCACGTTTGAAGGCGACGGCGAGAAGGAACTGCAGGGCGCCGCCCCGCTCGAAACAGCCGGCGCGGGCGAACTGGCATTCGTGGGCACGCGCAAGGCCGCCTCGCAGGCGGAACGCTCCGCGGCCGGGTGCCTGCTGGTGCCGCCCGATTGGCCCAGTCCCAGTTACCGCGCGGTCATCCGCGTCTCCCAACCGCGCACGGCCTTCGCGCGCGCCATGAGCCGGTTCTACCCGACCGCCGAACTCAAACCCGGAATCCACCCCACCGCGGTCATCGGCCAGGACGTCACGCTCGGCGCCATGGTGTACGTTGGGCCGCACGCCGTCGTCGGCGACGGATCGCGTATCGGCCTGGCCACCAGTATCGGCGCGGGCTCGGTGGTGGGCAAGCGGGTGGTGCTGGGCGAGGGCTGCGTGCTCCACGCCAACGTGACGGTCTACGACAACGTCGATATCGGCCGCGGCGCCATCCTCCACGCCGGCGCGGTGATCGGCGCCGACGGCTTCGGCTACGTTCTCGAGGACGACCGCTGGCACAAGTTTCCGCAGGTGGGGCGCGTCGAAATCGGCGACTTCGTGGAGATCGGCGCCAACTCCTGCGTGGACCGCGCGGCCCTGGGCGTCACCTCCATCGGCGAAGGCACCAAGCTCGACAACCTGGTCCACGTGGCTCACAATTGCCGCATCGGACGCCACGTGGTGGTGGCGGCGCAGACCGGTTTTTCGGGCGGGGTGGTGGTGGAAGACCATGCCGTGATCGGCGGCCAAGTGGGCGTGGGCGACAAGGCCCGCATCGAGTCGCGCGCCGTTCTGGGGTCGGGCTGCGGGGTTCTGACGTCCAAGATCGTGCGCTCCGGCGAGACCGTGTGGGGCACGCCCGCGCGTCCCCTGCGCCAGCACCTGGAGCAGCTTGCCTGGCTGGCCCGGCTGCCCGAGTTGCACCGCGAGTTGAGCGAGATCAAACGGCGTCTGGCCGAGTTGGAGATGGAGGACTGAGGCGTCAGACCGGTTGGGCGGCGAAGGCGGCCACCTGATTCCGCCCCAGGTTTTTGGCCACGTACAGCGCCGTATCGGCCTCGCGGACCAGCCCATCGGCATCCTCGGGAGCCGGTTTCCCGCGGCACGCCACGCCGATGCTGCAAGTGACCTGGAGGCGATGGGAATCGCTGTCCATGGCCGTCGCGGCCACGGCTTCGCGGACGCGTTGCGCCTGGTCGCACGCCGTGGCCCCCTCGCATCCGGGGAGCACCATCAGGAACTCTTCGCCGCCGTAGCGCCCCACCGAGTCGTAGCGGCGCAGGGCGGACTTCATGCGCTGCGCGCTCTGCCGCAGCACGGCATCGCCGGCGAAATGGCCGTAGGTATCGTTGACCAGTTTGAAGCGGTCGAGATCCGCCAGCAGCACGGCCAGCGGCTGCCCCTGGCGTCCGCTGCGCGCCAGTTCATTGCGCAGGATGTCCAGAATGGCCCCCCGGTTGTGCAGGCCGGTGAGGGCGTCGTGGGTGGCCTGCTCGCGCAGCGCCTCGCGCGCCTGCACCAGTTCCTCCTGCAAGTCGAGGATCCGCCTGCCGGCCCGCAGCCGCACCCGTAACTCGTGATTGCGGAACGGCTTGGTGAGGTAGTCGTCGGCGCCGGCATCCATGCCCTCCACCAGGTCGCGCGATTCCGTGCGGGCCGTCAGCAACACGATGTAGACATACGGTTCGCGCTTGGCCTGGCGCACCCGGCGGCAGACTTCGGGACCATCCAGCCCGGGCATCATCCAGTCCAGAATGGCCAGTTGGGGCGAGTCGTCCGACTGCAGGATCTTCCAGGCTTCTTCCCCGTCCCGCACCGTCACCGCGTCGTATTCCCACTTGCTCAGAATGCTGCGCAGCATGGTCTGGAAAACCGGGTTGTCTTCCGCCACCAGCACACGCAGCCGGGGCGGTGGGGCGGCGGCTGGATTGGCCCTGTCACCGGTTCCCGTGGCCGCGGCGAGCGAATGCAAGTCCGTGGTTACCTTAGCGGTTTGATCCACAACTTTCTTATCGGCGTCCGCCCCGGTTTCCTGAAGCCCCTCCGCGCCAGCGCCCCAGTGACACCCACCGCGCCGCGGTGGGTTTACCGGAACTCCCCGCCAAACGAGCCCAACATCACTGGAATCAACGTGTTGCCAGGCAGATCCCGGCGCTGGAGCTGGTCTTCCATGCCCGCCCTCACATGGAGTCAATCCGGGAGGGCTGGCGCGCGGAGGCAATCGCGGCGTGCTGTTTGGAGTTCACTATCTTTAGGACATATGGGATTCTTCGGACGGGGCGAAAACCCGGGAACAGGGTGCGCCGCCCACGCGGCGGCGGAGAGGCGGTGTGTTTTCGCGGACCAGCGCGCTTGCCAGACCCTGCTTTCGAGCCTTCGCCAATTGGCGTTCACATCGATTTCACAAGTTTTTTTCGCTGATTCTAAATCGTTTAGCGGAATTCGCGGGCGGAATCCCTAAAGCTCGGGAGTACCATGCGGACGTGGAGCACTTGAATCGGACCGATCGGGCGTGCGCCGTCACCGCGGCGGCAGCCCACGACCTCAACAACGAGCTGACTGTCATCCTCAGCGGCGTCTGCGGCACCCTGGCGGATCTGGGACCCAACCATCCCTCGCGCCACCTTCTTCTCCAGGCGCGCGCCGCCGCCCAACGCTGCGCCTGGAGGGCTTCCAGCCTCCTCAACTTCAGTGCCCGGCGGGGAATCATGCCGGTGCGCGATTCCCTCGACCACCTGATCGCGGAGTAACCCCCCGGCTCGACTACCATGGGATTAGTGCGCATCCTCGCGATCGAATCCTCCTGTGACGAAACCGCGGCGTCCGTGGTGGCCGACGGACGGCAGGTGCTCTCTTCCGTGGTGGCGTCGCAAATGGCCACCCATGGCAAGTATGGCGGGGTGGTCCCGGAGCTGGCGTCGCGCGAGCACCTGCGCGCCATCGTGCCGGTGGTGCGGGAAGCGCTGCGCGAATCCGGCACGCGGCTTGAGGACCTGGCCGCCATCGCCGCCACCGTGGGGCCGGGCCTGGTGGGCTCGCTGCTGGTGGGCCTGACCTACGCCAAGAGCCTGAGTTTCGCCAGCGGGGTGCCGCTGATCGCCGTCAACCACATCGAGGGCCACATCCACGCCGTGATCCTGGAGGCCTCCGCCGGCGGGCTTCCGGTGCGGTATCCCGCGCTCGCGCTGGTGGCGAGCGGCGGCCACACCCACCTCTTCGAAGTCGGCCAGGGGTTCGCTTACCGGCTTCTGGGCAAGACCCGCGACGACGCCGCCGGCGAGGCCTTCGACAAGGTCGGCAAGCTGCTCGGGTACGGGTATCCGGGCGGCCCGGTGATCGACCTTCTGGCGCCCCACGGCGATCCCCGCGCCGTCCGCTTCACCTTCGCCAAAATGAAGGGCAATGCCCTGGATTTCAGTTTCAGCGGGCTGAAAACCGCCGTGCTGCGCTGGGTGGAGTCGCGCGACATGGCGGAGGAGATCGCCGCGCGCCGCGCCCTGCTGCGCCGGCACCCGCAGCCCTCGCTCGACCAATGGCTGGCGGCCACCCCCAAGGCCACGCTCGATCTGCTGGCGTCCTTCCAACAAGCGGTGATCCACGAATTGCTGAAGCGCGCCGGGTCGTGCGCCGGACAGATCGGCGCCCAGTGCCTGATCGTGTCCGGTGGCGTGGCTTCGAACTCGGGCTTGCGCGCCGCCGCCGGCGCCGCGGGATTACCCTATCCGGTGTACTTCCCCTCGCGAGGCCTGTCCACGGACAATGCCGCCATGATCGCCGCCGCCGCTTTCCCCAAGCTCGCGCGCGGCGAGTTCGCCGGCCTGGATATCGCCGCCGAAGCCAATCTCACGCTGGCGTAGCTTCCGCTCCCGGCCGCCCGCGGCTTAATGGTACCGGTACAGTTTGACGTGCTGGATGGTGGGGCCGTCGCCGCCGAAGATCAAGCCGCTGCCCGACTGGTTGCGGGCGGCCGCGGCGGCCTGATCGTATTCCAGCACCACGTCGTCCCCGTTCACCCGGCGCCCCGGAAACCACTTGCCGCCAACGAACTTGCCCCATTCCGCGCGGGCCAGGCCGGCAATTTCCGGTCCCGGCGTGTTGGGTGTGAAGGTGATCTGAACGTCGCGGCCCGCAATGAAATACTCGTCCGCGGCGACCGAGACCACGATGGCGTAACCCAGCGTGGGCGGCGGATTCCGCCGGTTGGTCTGCAGCGCCACGTTGACCACGAAATCCCCCAGCGCGATGTCCCGCTTGTCAAGCTGCGTGTTGAGCCAGGCCGCGCCGATGGTCCCTTTGGCCTGGGCGTCGGTAATCAGCGGCGTCATTTGCGCCAGCACCGCATAAGCCCTGGCCAGCGGCACGTCTTCGATCCTGGCCGGCCCCGGCGCGCCGCCCGGCCGGACCTCGCCCCAGCGTTCCACATTGTTGATGCCGAACGGCGAGTAGCCGATGGAGGCGTGCTGCCCGATGCCGAAGAAGGCGTTGGCCGCGCCCAGCGGCTCGCCATAGGATTCCGGCACGAAGAGCGGATTATTGGGGCGGTGGAAGCGCTCGGCCCAGTCGGGGAAGTTGCGCAGATGGACGTCCGGCGTGTTCATGTCGATGGAGGGCGCGCCGGCTTTCCAGATGTCGATGGTGAGCGGCTCGGGACAGCCCGACGGGTAATCGCCGGGCTTCTGGTCCTGGGGCTGCACCAGCCAGGTGTTGGTGAACACCGGCAGCGGGTACTCGGCTTTGCCGGCCTTGGCCAGGCGCTCCAGGTAGCGCGCGTAATTCCACGCCATGAAGATCTCGTCGGTGGAGACGGAAGCGCCGAAAATTTCCTTCCACGTGCCGGCGGTTTTGGCGCCCGCGGCTTCCCAAAGCTGGCGCAGATCCGGCCACAGCGCCAGCTTGTTCTTCTGCACGTAGTCGAGCAACTCCGGCGCGACCGGCCCGTTGAAGGCGGCTTCGGCCGCGGCGGAGCGGTCGCGCGAATCGCCGATCAGCCCCACTTCGTTCTCGAGCTGAATCATGATGACGGTGCGCCGCGCCGAATCCTTTTCGCGCAGATGGTGCATGAAGGCCTTATAGGCGCGCGTGTCGGTTTCCAGGCTGGCGTCGCTGAAGGTGCTGAGCACCTCCACCGGTTTGCCGTTCTTGAGGAGCGCGCGCGGGAAGCGCTTCTGGTCGGCCTTCACCCATTCGGGCGCGAAACTGGAAAGGCCGTTCTTCCAGCTTCCGAACCACAGGAAGATGAGGCGCAGGTTATGTTCGCGCGCGCCTTTGAGCAGCCCGTCGACCAGCGTGAAGTCGTACTTGCCTTCCTCGGGCTCGACCCAGTCCCATCCCACGCCCACCAGCACGGTGTTGACGTTCGCCCGGACGATCTTGGGCCATGCCGTCTCCATGTAGTCCAGGCTGGAAGAGGCGGTGTTGTCGGTTTCGCCGGCCAGCGCCAGGAACGGTTTGCCATCGACAATCAGTTGCGTCGCGGCGCCCCGCTTTTCGAGGTGGGGAATCGGCGCGGCGGCCGGGGTTTGCGCGCTCCCCGTGAGGGCGAGCGCCAGCAGTGCGGTGCAGATCGGCGGAATTGGATTTCTCATAGTAATGTCCTTAACGATAGCGGTACAATTTGACGTGCCGGATGGATGGCCCATCCATGAAGCGCAGTAAGCATCGGGTTCAGGGTCATAAGCTCTGAAGCATTGTAATGCAAACGCGCCCGCCATGGGTGGATAGGACCGCGGTTGGCGGGCGGTCTACGGCGCCGGCTTCACCGCTTCCACCTTGAAGTTGTCGAACTGGGCGAGCGTGTATCCCACCACTCCCAGGCCGGCCATGCCCTTGGAGTAGCTGGCGTCGGAAACCTTCCCCACCACCACCCCATCGATCCGGGCAGTCAGCGACGCGCCCTGAAACTCCAGCGACAATCCGTGCCAGTTGCCCACACCCAGAGGACTTACCTGGCCGGATGCCAGTACGGTCTCCTGGTCTTTGGTGGTGGTCTTCAGAACCGACCACTCCCCCGCATCCGAGACGCGCAGCACATAGGAATCCGGCGTATCTGCGCCGCTCATCCCGGTGAGCCGTCCGATGAGATCTACCGCGCCTGGCTGGGAGAGCACGATGTCGCTCGAAACCCGGTAGTCCGACCAATCCAAATCGCCAATTATGGTGAACGGGCGATTGGCGGTCTTCTTCCAAGAGGTGGGCTCGGCGGGGACCATCTGGGCGAGACAGGTGTCGTCTTTTACCCCGGCGCAGCGGGCGGTTTCGAACGCGCCGTACATATCGGAAAAGTATTTCGGCAACTTACCCAGGGAATACGATTCGAAGTCATCGGAGTAAGGGAACGGAAACGGTGCGGCGGCGGGAATGGCACCGGCCGCGCCCCTGGTCTGTCCGGTGGTGGTAGTCACGGTGTACACGCGGCCCGGCTGTATGACCAGCGAGAACTGGCCGCCGGCCGCAACGATGTCGGGCTGCTGGACAAACCAATCGGCGGAGTTACCGGACGTAAAATCGCTCGACCACAGATGCAGGGCGGTCTTCGGGAAACCGGTGACGCTGAATCTCGCCGTCTGCGGGGCCTTGGCCTGAACGGTCTCAACGATCACGCTGAAGTCCCGGCTGTCGCTCGATTTCAGGGTGACGAAGCTGCCGTGCGCGCCGGTCGAGTCCTGTTCGAAGAAGCCCGAGGCGCTATCGATGTAACTCCAGCCGGGTTCCGTGAACTGAGTGGTATGAGCCATGGCCCAGACCGAAGGCGTAAGGGAATAGTGACCCGACCACGGCTGGTTGCACTTGATCAGCCCGATGTTATCATAGGGCAGGTTGTCGTAGATGGCGCTGACCACCGGCCAGTAAATGGAAGCCGTGACTTTGCCGGCGGCATAGTTCCAGTTGATGTTCCGCGCCATTTGATTGAAGGGCAGCTTTTCGTCGAAGTGCGCCTCGCTGTCCCACAGCGGCTTGCCCAGGGATAAGGCGTCGGCGGTGGGATAGCCGCCCCAGCCGGGACCGTGTGCGCCCACGATATCGATGGCCTCGTTCAGCGCCCGGTCGTTCTTCATCTCGGTGGCTATGGCCCAGAGGCTGTTCTTCGGCCAATCGTCGGAGGCGACCACTTTGACGGAAGAGAAACCAGCCCTGCCGAGCGCCGCCTTGAAATCCTTGTACCACTGAACGTTGTAACCCTTCTCGTTGCGCCCTCCGATGTAGTCGATGGTCAGATGATGGGCTTTCCAGGCGTCCTCGATCCACCCGATGATGTATCCAATCATCTGCTCGGACCAGTAGTTCCCGTTGCCAACCCAGTGTGGCGCGCCCCACGGCAGGGCGGCCAGCTTGATGCGCGGGTTTCTGAGCTTGGCTTGCTCCATCAACCACCACTCATAGCCGCGAAAGTAGTTCTCGTCCGTGCCGGTGTGCATGTAGCTGGATTCCGCGCCGTCGGTCGAGTCCATGTCGGCGCCGATCTCCACCTTGAGGATTTGCAGGCTGGCGCCATAGTGCGGCTTGAACAGGTAATCGAGGATCTGGCTGCGATAGGGTTCCGGATAGTCGATCAGGAGCCTGGAGTTGCCGCCTCCGCCGCTGATGGCGCCCACGCCATCGAACACTCTTCCGCCGCCCGAGGCGTCGATAGCCACGGTCTGCCCCGCCGCGGCTGCGCATGAAAGCGCCATCAGCGCGGCGAACCCGGGGCCCCAAAACTGGAATCTGGATGGCATTTTCGTATTGTACCGAAGCCCATTGCCCGGCTCCTTGTTTTGTGGGGCGACAGGTTGTCAACCTGCGGCGGATTGCGGGTGCCCTCTGGGCGCCGCCCGGCGAGCGGAGCTCGCCCAGTGCCTTGAGTAACCGCACCCAACCCCGCTGCCGTTTGCCGCTCTGCGAAGCAGGCGCTCACCCCCCAGCCCCGCCCGTCCCAGCCAAGCCCCGTCCCCCGCCTTTTGGCGATAATAACTAAAGATGGCCACCCCGGAATCCCCCGCCCAAACCCTCCGCGCCCGCATGCGCCGCTTCCTGATCGTATTCCCGATTTGCCTGGCGGTCGGTTTCGCCCTGCTCCTGGCGCCTTTCAGCCAGCCCGCCGTCACCGCCTTCACCGCCGGCATCGTGGCCATCTGCGCCAAACTGGTAGGGCTGTGCGGAGGCCCGGCCACCGCCTATCAGGGCATGCTGCGGAATCCCGTCACCGGCTTCTCCATCCAGGTGGAGGACACCTGCAACGCCTCCAACGTCACCATCCTGTTGTGGGCCGCCATCCTGGCCTTCCCCGCGCCGTGGCGCGCCAAGCTCAAGGGACTGCTGGCCGGCACGCTGGTGCTCCACGCCGTCAACCTGTTCCGCATCGCCAGCCTGTTCTACATCGGCCAGCACTCGCCCGGCATGTTCGAATTCACCCACCTGTACGTGTGGGAAGGCGCCATCATGCTGCTCACCCTGGTGATCTTCTGGACCTGGGTGCAGAGCACCTACCGCGCCAGCCAGCCGCGGGCGGCCAAGACGTCGACGGCGTGAGCGGGGTTCGATAAGAGGCGGTGGCCCGCCGGCTACTCGCCGTAGCCGGTTCTCGCCGTCCGGGCCGACACCGCCAGCAGTCCTCCGATGGCCAGCCATGCGGGGCTCAGACCTGCCGCGATCACCATTCCGGCGTGGGCGTTGGGTGTGTGCTTAGCGAAGAGGCAAAACTCTGGCGCGCGGCTTGTCCGACCAGTCGAGCGTGACAATGGCGCCCCGATTCAGGTCCGCCGCGCAATCCTGAAGGGCGCGGAGAAGCGCCGAGCCGCGCATTTCCGGCACGAGCGGTTCACCACGCAGGAGCACCACGCTGGGAGCTGTTTCCATCGTGTGCGCAAGGATCTGAGGGAAGTCCATGTCGTTCGTCAGAAGTACGTAGTGGCACTGGCGGGCGTAGTCGCAAATAGCTCCATCCTTGGCGGAATTGGAGCCGACCGCCGACCAGTGGACGGCTTCGTGCCCGGCGTTCCGAAGAAAGTGGACCCAGCGGGGCGTCAGGTTCATGTCGATCAGGAGGCGCATCAACTCGCCAGGCGGACCTCGTGTCCCTGGGCCAGGTGCGCGGCGAAGGCAAGGGCCTCGCGAATATCCGGCTCTTCAAGATACGGGAAATCGCCTAGTAACTGTTCGATGGTGCGGCCGGCGGCCATCGCCTCGACGATCATCCCGACGGTTACCCTCATGCCCCGGATGCAGGGCTTGCCGCCCATGACCTCGGGATCCATCGTGATGCGGTCGAGTTGCTCCACGCCGCTATGATAGCGCAGGGATGAGACTGCGGGTGGGGCGTCTGGTGGTGGGTGCCTAGTGGTGGGGGCGGCGCTGGGGCCAAAGCCCGGGAGGCAAGGGGATGCTGGTACCAATCCAGCGACCACCCAGATCCGGGCTTAGTGGGGCCTCTGCTGCCGACGAAAGGCTGATCTGGCAGCCTCTCCGGGGGAGGGCCGGCGGGGAACTTGGCGGGCTATGGAACGGCGGGCCGGGGAAGCGCACATTGCAGCGAGGAACGGCCCCGTGACGGTGCCGGCCACTGAGCCGTGCCGGCGGCTGCTACGGGAGTGCGCTACCGAGGTAGAATGGGGTGGAAACAGATGGAAGCTGAGTTCAGGAAGGCCGTTCTGCCTGAAGACCTTCGCAGACTTCGCGCCTTTGATCGTAAGGTGTTCCCACCGTCGGACTTGTTCTCCTCCGAAGAATGGAGGGAGTATGAGGCACACTGGATGAGTATCGACGGGACCACCGTGGGCTGCTGTGCATTCCAGGCGCACGTGGACTTTCAAGAAGATGTTTGTGAGGACGGAGTCAATCCGCGGATGAAGGGCTCCCTCTATATCAGCACAACCGGGATCCTGCCGGAATATCGCGGTCTCGGCCTAGGCAGGCTCCTCAAGTCTTGGGAGGTCGCATATGCCCGCTATCACGGGTTTCACCGTATTGTGACCAACACCCGCAAGCATAACGTGGGGATGATAACTCTGAACAAGGAATTCGGGTTTCGAGTTATTCGAACCACCCGCGGATACTACAGCGATCCAACGGATTCCACTGTGGTGATGGATCTTCGGTTTGGGGCGAAACCAAGGTCCAGGCCGGGGCCGAGATCTCGCTAGGCTGCCCTCAAGCGGCCCGTTTAGCAACGGGGCCTCGCCACCGAGCCCTTCGTGCTACGCTTCAGAATAGGCGACTAGCATGGAGGAACCAAAGCCCGGTCACTGCCGACCCCACGCTGAAAGTCTGGGTGACCTTGTAGGTGAGCCCACCCAAGCAATCGACCGAATAGCGAGCTTCATCCAGTATGTGCGGGACACTTCGGAGGGGTGGCACGAGGAGGATCGGCGCGATAGGAATGACGACGAAGAAGACGTCCTGAAGGCCGAAAGAATCGTCGGGCAGGTGTGGTACAGGGGGCAGCCGGACTGCAGGCGAAGCCTGCGGCCGGGGCTATATCGGCCTGAAACCATGGGCCCACTTTTCAAACCGGGACCGACTCAGGCGGACGGCACAAAGGTCTTTGAAGCACTGATAGACCTGGAGCACGAACTGAGAATCGATTTCACAAGCTATGGGCACCTCCTGAATCCTCTTGGCTACGCGAAGACCCCGATCGACTGGTATTTTCTGATGCAGCATCATCGCATTCCCACTCGACTGCTGGATTGGACCACAAATGCCCTCGCCGCCCTGTTCTTTGCGCTCGAGGGCTATCAGAGGAGGATGCAAGACAGAGAACGCATCCACGAGAACAGCGTAAATCCGAGCCAGAGCGCGTCGGAGTCGGAGGCGAGCGAAGACCACCTGGCAGTCTGGATGGTCGACGCGTACTGGTTGGCAGGTCGCCTCTCCGATGAATGGGATGCACCGCTGCTGCCATGGTCGGAGGAGGCGTCGCGCTACCTGCCAGCACTGGAACAGCTCCTCGAAAACGGCAGGGCCTCGAAGAAGCTCATCCCTGAGGACGCGATGCCAATTGAGCCGCCAGCCATGCACCCCCGTGTGGCAGCCCAAGAAGGCCGGTTCATCATTTTTGGGCAAAAGCAAGACCTCCTTGAACATAAGATCTACCGGGAGCGCGAGAGCGACTGCCAGCTTGAGAAGGCCAGAATCGTGCAGATTCCATTCGTGGTCGGGGACAACGTCGACGCCCTTTTCGACGAACTCGCACACCTGGGAGTATCGAGAAGGACGCTGTTTCCAGATCTGGACGGCCTCGCCAAGTTTGTCCGATGGAAACACTTTTCGCGGGGTCGGAGACCATGAGTTCGGGCCCGGCGGCGGGCCCACGTGCGCGCTCGGGAGGACGGCCTGGAGCCGGGAGGATCTTGAGGCAGCCGCCGAAGAGTTCAGCCGGTTGTGGCCGGCCGACCAACGATCCGGGTGCTCTGATCGGGTGGATCTACCCAACTACTGACCCCACCTCCGCCCAACCCCCGTTTCGCCGCGATACCGCCCCCAGCCAGCGCCCCGCCCCCGCCCTAAATCACCACCCCAATCTCATGCCCAAACCGCGTCAGCTTGGTGCTCAAACAAATCAGCGTCGCGCGGACTTCCGACTCCCAGGCGAGCGAAACCTGCGCCTCCCGCCGGAGCTTGGCGACCTCCCGGAACTCGTCCACGATATCCATGGCGTGCCGGCCCAATTTGGCCAGACGCTCGGGCGCTCCGGGCGCGGCGGCAGGTAGCGCCCCTGCGCTGGGCCCAAAACCCACCCAGGTCTGTCTAACTCCCGATCCCCAGCTTTCCCCGCACCTTCTGGTAATCCCAGATCATCATTCGATCCCGCGGCTCGTCGTCCCTCACCGCGGCCGCCAGCGGACTCCCGCCCATCACCGCCAGCATTTGATTTTGCATGTCGTGCATCGATACGTCAATCGTGCACAACAGCGAACCGTCCGCCGACAGCGTCATCGACTGAATCGAATTTCCGCCCGGCACCGTGAGCAGCGTGCTGACTTCCCCCGACGCCAGGTCCATCCTCCGCACCACGCCATCGCCGCACCCCAGCAGTGCGCCGTTCGTTTGGGCATCGTGCGCCAACGCCCCTACCCCCGCTGAGAAGTCCATCTGCATCAAAAACGCCATCGGCATCGCGGGCGCCTTTGATTCCGGCCGGTACCGGTACAACGGCGGCGGCGTCTCGACACCCGAAACTAACAGCGTCCGCCACCGGAATACCCACGCCGACTTGCCCGTGCCGCAGATCAAATACCGCCCATCCGCACTGAACATAAACGTCCGCGGATCCTCCGCCGTCAACGGCTCCTCGGTTTCCGCCGCGAACGCAGCCGCTCCGTTTTCCATACGCGCCAGCTTCTGGTCCGCCTCCCTGCGAGCTTTTCCGACCGCCGCGGTCAGCATAGCCACCTGCATCTTCTCGAAGAATCCCAAGTCCTGCCGGCTATCCAGGAAGAACGTGCGCACTACCTGCCCTGCGTCCAGGTCCACCACCTGGACCGTTGCGCGCCGCGACACCACCACCAGCAGCGACCCCGCAGGATGCAGCGCCATCGCATGCCCCGCGGCTACCTCGATCGTCCGCACTCGCTTCCCGTCCGGCAGCGAGAACACCTCCACCCGCCGGCCCGCCACCACCAGACCCTTCTCCTCCGCCAAAAATCGCACGCCATGTACCGGTGGCTCCGATTCCATCGCTGCAACCCGCGTGGCTGTCTCCCTGTCCCACACTTCGATCCGCCGCTCCGGCACCACCGCCAGCAATCGCCCCGAGGGACTGAGCACTACGCCGTGGTGGCCCGGCACGGCCGCGATTCCCAACGGCTTGGGGCCCTCCCCAAACGGCGGGGCGATTCGGTAGATCGGGCGCTGGACGGCGCGAAACGTCATATCGCGATCGGCCGTAACAAACCCGCTCCCGCCAGGGTCCGCCGCCGGCGGGAGCGGGCTGGGCGACTGTTCGAATAGCAATATTCCGTCGGCCCGCATGCGATCGGTTTCGGCCCGAAGTGCTCCGCGCGCCGACGCACGCGCCGCCTTCCCCGGCTCCAATTCGGGAATATGCACGAATTCCGCGCGCCTCTCGATGGCTTCGTCTTCTTCGTCGCTCATCAGGTAGCCATAGGACGTCGCACAGTTCGGCAATCCCAGCAGTTCGCCAAATTGCATCAACTGCGAGTCGGCACGGAACCGATCCCCCGCTGGTTCCGAGCGCAGGATGCTCTCGAGTTCCCCAACGTCGGAAGGATCGCGCAGTAACGGCAGCAGTAGTTCCGGCCTACCCGCCAGCGATTGCCGCTTCTTCGCGGAAACTTTCCCGAAATAGTCGGGCCGCGAGTTATATTGGTCCACTAACTTCCCATCGCGGTAGTAGTCGTAACAGAAGATGTCGCCATCGTGTACGAGGGTGAACAGGACTTCGGTCTTCAGTAGTTTGTGCAGCGCCTTTGCCACTTCTCCGTCTTGGCCGCGACTCGAGTAAATTGCCGTCCACCCCCGCATTTCGGGCGCAACCAAAAAACAACAATTCAGCTCGCGAGCGGCGCCGGCGAGTTGCTGGGGGAGCGTTTCCGCATCGGTCCCACGGGTATAGATCGCATCGAGGAATTCACCCATCGGTGGAATTCTACGCCGCATCGGTCCGGAACGCCAGGTTTTTTTGGAGTACGCTAGGATCGGTCCATCGTAGTTCTCGACGCGTCCGGTCTAGGGGCACGCTCTCCAGCCGTGCCAAAGGCGGTATTACCACGCATGAACGACCTGAGCATCGGCAGCCCAGCGCGGGTGTGACCTAGCCGTACATCGGGACGTCGCCGTCGCGTAACACCCAGCGCCCCGCCCTAAATCACCACCCCAATCTCATGCCCAAACCGCGTCAGCTTGGTGCTCAGACAAATCAGCGTCGCGCGGAGTTCCGACTCCCACGCCAGCGAAACCTGCGCCTCCCGCCGGAGCTTGGCAACCTCCCGGAACTCGTCCACGATATCCATGGCGTGCCGGCCCAATTTGGCCAGACGCTCGGGCGCTCCGGGCGCGGCGGCGGGTTCCGGCGGCGCGGGCTGGGCGGGCGGCATCAGCGCCTTCCGCGAATCCCGCACGCTCTGCGCGACCTTCTGCACGTTGGCGGAATTCAGCTCCAGCGCCCCGCCTTCCACGCGCAGCGTCTTCTCTTTGATGAAAGGCGCCACCAGGCGGTACGTGTCCGCCGAGATCCGCACCGACTGGGTGTGCTCGAAATACTCCGGGCCGAACTCTTCCAGCAGGCGAACGAACAGGTCGGCCTGCGCGCCGCTCATCTTCAGGTGCAGCGGGCAGAATTCTCTCCACGTCAGCCCCAGGCTCGCGTGGATCTTCTCGTTGCGGGCCTGCCGGATGGCGGCCGCCTGCGCCGCCGAACATCGTCCGGCAATGGTTCCAAAAGCGATGCTCTGGCCCATGACTTTTCCTAATTCGAACGATGCGGCGTCCCCCGGCGATTTCCGGGCAGTTACTTTTTTCATGTTTGTCCTCGGGCCGTGACTTAAGTTAAGTCACGGAAGAAATCGTAAGTAGTTGAAATGGGGGAACTTGACGCGCAGCCAAGCTAGACTTAAGTCACGCCCCCCCAATTCCACCTTCTCACACCACCCCCGAAAACCCCGCTCTCGCCACCACCGCGAAGCCATGCAACCGCCTGATGGAACAAAGGATAAAAATATTTTCGAATCCCGTGAACGCCCCTTCGCGCTGTCCCGCCCCCGCTACTCGCCGTACCCGATTTCCGCCGTCCGCGCCGACACCGCCGTGTAGGCCAGCAGCAGCCCCGATACCGCCAGCAGCCCGAAGATCGCCAGCCACGCGGGACTCGGGTCGGCCGCGATCACCATCAGGTTCAACGGCGGCGGCACGGGCACTTCCACCGGCGCCAGGTTGCGCAGGTAGAAAATCACGCTCACCTTCTGCAGCAGCGAGGGCAGGAACGGGTTGACGCCTTCCCACACGAACACCACCGCCCCGGCGATCATGGGGTTGCGGAAGAACAGGCCGGTCATCAGGAAGATCGCCCCGTAACCCACGCAGGCCAGCGCGGCCGTCACCGCGTACCATGTGAGCTGGCCCAGGCCCGGACCGTGCAGGATATAGGCGGTGTACGCCGCCCCCGCGTGCGCGCCGATGAACAAAAACGATACCACCGTGCCGCCCACGAACAGCAGCAGCGCCACCGCCAGCCCGGCCAGGTACTTCCCCAGCACCAGCACGTCGCGGCGCAGCGGCGTCAGGTAGTAGTAGTGCAGCGTGCCGGCCAGCATCTCCCCGCGGAACAGGTTGCCGAAGAGCCCCATGCAGCCGAAGAAAATCGCCCCGCGCAGGGTGAAAAACTGGAACAGCGCGGCGAACCCCTCGCTGTCGGCGCCCAGGGCCTGGTGGTGCGAGCCCGAAATGCGCAGCTCGATCAGCCAGTGCATCCCGGTCAGAAACACCGGCGCCAGCGCCAGGCAATAAATCCACCAGCCGCGCCGGCTGAACAGCGTTTTCTTCCACTCCAGGCGCCACACGGCGGCGAGCTGCCGCATCCACAGCGCGTTCATACCGCCGCTCCTTCCGCGCCGATCAGGTACTGGTAAACCGAGTTGACGTCGTCGTCGGCCGGCGCCACCGATTCCACTTCCAGACCCTCTTCCAGCACCACCCGGTTCAGCATCAGGTAAGTGGCGTCGGCGTCGCGCGTGCGCAGCAGCAGCCCTTTGCCGTCGGCCGAAATGCGCGCTTCCACCGCCGCGCGCCCCGCGAACAGGCGCGCCGCCAGCACCTCGGGACGCAGCGTCCGCACCAGGATCTGCATGGGCTGCTCCTTCACCTCGTCGCGCACGCCCTGTATCCGGCCCTCCGCCACCACGTACCCCTGGCTCAGCAGGATCACCTGGTCGCTGATGCGGTCCACTTCGTGCAGGATGTGGCTCGACACGATCACGTGGCGGCCCTTTTCGCCCCACTCGCGGAACAGCGCGATGGTTTCGGCGCGCGCCATCGGGTCCAGGCCGTTGAGCGGCTCGTCGAGCACCAGCACCTGCGGATCGTGGGCGATGGCCTGCGCCAGCTTGACGCGCTGTCGCATGCCCTTGCTGTAGGCCGCCACCGGCCGCCCCGCGGCTCCGAACATGTTGATGCGGTGCAGCGCGGCGGTCGTGCGTTGGGCGCACTCGGCCGCCGTGAAACCGTGCAGCAGCAGGTAGGAGTAGATGAACTGGTAGCCCGTCAGTCCCTTGGGAAACGCGTCGAACTGGGTGCAGTAGCCCACCATGGGGCAGAGCCGTTCGGGTTGATCGGGCGCGACGCCCAGCACGCGGATTTCGCCCTGCGTGGGCCGGATCAACCCGGTCATCAGGTTCATAAGCGTGGTCTTGCCCGACCCGTTGGGACCGACCAGGCTCGTAACCCCCGGCGGTATCGTCAGCGTCACGCGATTGATCCCCAGCACTTCGCCGTAGAACCGCGACACATCGTGGAAGGTGACCAGGGTCTCGTTCATCGCAGCCTCAACTCCGTGCCGCCACCGGGCCGCAGCTCCCACATCTGCCGCAGCATCCATAGACAGAGCAGGACCAGCGCGATCGCCAGGATCAAGCCGGGGGCTTCAAAGACATCGCCGATGCCTTCGAGAAGATCCCCGATGAAGTCGAAGCCTCCCAGCCCCCCGTTATTCCCGCTCATCCGCCACCTCCGCCCCGCGCCGCGGCCGCATCATCCACGCCCCGGCCACCGGCCTGCCCGCCCGCGAACCCGTGAAAAAAAACAAAGGTTCTCGCAAAGCCGCAAAGGCGCAAAGAAAACCCCATTTTCTTTCTTGTTTGTTTTCTTTGCGCCTTTGCGCCTTTGCGTGAAACGGTGTTTGCGTTTCCCCCGCGCTCTCCCCTCATCGCACCACCTCCGCGCCGCGGATCTTGCGGGCCAGCATGTACAGGCACATCCCCGCCATCCCCAGCAGCACCGCGCAAGCGCTCCACACCGGCATCTCCTCGCCCGGCGTGATGCGGAAAAAAACCGCGCCCGTGGTGGTGGGGTGCGCGCCTTCGAACAGCGCCACCCAGACCGTCCCCACCAGGTTGCCGATCTGCATCAGGTGGCCCCAGCGCGTGTGCTGCACCAGGTTGACCACCCCGCCGAAAGCCGAGGCGGCGAAAAACAGCCCGAACATCAGCGCGCCCGCCGCCGGCTTCCACTTCACCCATGCCGAGAGCGCCAGCGCCAATAGCGACGTCAACAGAATCCAGATCCACGAGCCCGCGAAAAACGCCACCGCGATCCGCGCGTTCGCGGTCACCCACGCCCAGCCTTCCAGGTAACCCTGCAGCCCGAACAGCGCCAGGCCCGGAACCCAGGTCATGAGCGAGAGCAGCGTCACCAGAATCAGCATCTTCCCCACCACGTACTCGACGCGCGAGAATGGCCGCGAAAGGTACAGCGGAAGCCCGCCGTTCAAAAGGTCCGGCGACACGCGCCCCGGCCCCACAAACGCCGCCATGAACAGCGCCAGCATGCCCTGCCACCCGAGGATGGAAAGAAAGAACGTCACGTTGACGGAGATGAACCGCGACATCTGTTCCGCCCCCAGGATGCGCAGCGCGCTCGAATTGTGCTCCAGGTAAATCAGCAGCGCGCAGATCGCCGGGTAGATGAAGGTGGCCAGGAAAAAGATCGACAGGAAGCGCGACTTGCGCAGGTCGTCGAAGGCGTAGCGCGGGATCACCGCCAGCCGCGACCACGCCGGAGTCAGCGCGCCCTCGTAAGGGCGATAGGTCTTCTTATATACGGCCATTGGGCGCCTCCATGGCCTTCAGGAAAATGTCTTCCAGCGAATCGCGCTTGTGGTTCAGGCGGCGGATCTGCACGTTCTGGCCGGCGGCCACTTCGTAAAGCTGGCGGATCTCCAGGCCGTCCGGCAAAATCAGCTTGACGCGTCCCTGTGCGCCCGGCGCGGTCTCGCATCCCAGCTTCTCGATGGTCGCCAGGAAGCCGCCGTCCACGCCGCCGCGCGTTTCGATTTCCAGAAACCGCCGGTTGGCGCGGCGCTCTTCCTCCAGGTTGCAGCAGGCCGCGATGTTGCCCTCCTTGAGGATCAGCGCCTGGTCGCAGCATTCCTCCACGTCGCGCAGCAGGTGCGAGGAGAGGATCAGCCGCAGGTCGCCGCGGTCGCGGATTTCCTGTATGAGCTGGATCATGCGGATGCGCGCCGGAGGGTCCAGGCCGTTCGTGGGCTCGTCCAGAAACAGCAGCTTGGGGCCGTGGGCGATGGCCTGCGCCAGCTTGGCCGACTGCTTCATGCCCAGCGAATACGTGCCCAGCGCGCGGTAGCGCACCTCGCCCAGGCCGACGTAGAAGAAGGCTTCGTGGGCCCGCTCCAGCGCCTGCGCCGGCGGCAGCCCGCTCAATTCGGCCATCATGCGCACGAACCGCACGCCGGTCATGCCCGCGATGAAGGCGTCGTTCTCCGGCATGTACCCGACCAGCCCGCGAACCTGGCGCGCGTGGGTGCGTATGTCGAGCCCCAGCACCCGCGCCGTCCCCGACGACGGCTTGTGAAACCCCAGCAGCGCGCCGAGCAGCGTGGACTTTCCCGCGCCGTTGGGGCCCAGCAGCCCGATCGACCGGCCGGTGAGCGCAGCCGTCAGGCGGTTCAGAATCACCCGCTGCCCGAAGCGGATTTCCAGGCCATCCAACTCGATGACGGGGTCCATCTTCTAACTTTACGGGAATTGGGGGCGGGGAGTTCCGTGGGATTGCGGGGGCAAGGCAAGGTTCTGGGCGCGGCCGGCCGAAATGGCTTCGTGCGGGCGGGGACCGCTTTCACACAGCGCCCGCGAGAGCCCTTTCGACCGTCTCCGGAAACCGGTCGATGACGGTGAGATAGGCGCGGACAGCGCTGGGCGGCTGCGCCCGGCCAAGTTCCCAGTCCTGCAACGTGCGGGTACGGAACCCGTAACGCCGCGCGAACTGGGATTGCGAGAGCCCCGATCTCGCGCGAATTGCCTTCACACTTACCGGGCCTGGAACATCGTACTCGTACGCCCGCAGAGTCTTCTCGCCTCGCGCATGCGCCGCGGCTTCCTTCAATCCACTGACAACGTCCTTCCCTACGCGACTAAGCCTTTCCGGCGCGCGCTTAGTTACCCGCTTGCTGCTTGGCATCTTTCAAACCCTCCACAAACCTCTTCGCCGCCTTCCGACTTGGCGTAAATCGAAAGCAGATAGACCGCACACCCCCGCTCTTGCCCTTACTTTGCCGCGTCCAACGGGCCTTTCGGACGCCCCCGGCGCCGGGAACCACCGGGTGCGCCTCAGGGTCGGCGGCGACCGCGAGCTGCATCGCGGATTGCTCGGGTTCGGTGAGCAGCCGGCGCACTTCTTTTTCGTACCGGCTGGTTGCGAATACCCGGACCCTCACGATTTGAGTATACGGGAATCCCGTATGCTTGTCATATGGAAATCCCCCAATAACGCACCGCTTGCTTCCCCCACCCCTCTTCCCCTTGTTACCCTAAGTTAAATCCATGACCAACACGGCCGTCCTCCTCATCGACTGCCCCGACCGCAAGGGCCTCGTCGCTTCCGTCGCCAGCCTGCTCTACCGCTTCGGCGCCAACATCGTCCACGCCGATCAACATCAGGACCACGAAGCCGGCCTCTTCTTCATGCGCGTCGAATGGGCCCTCGACGGCTTCGACCTCGACGCCTTCCGCGCCGAGTTCCAAACCACCGCCGCCGAGCTGTCCATGCACTGGCAGCTCCACCTCATGTCCGACGCCCCGCGCGTCGCCATCTTCGTCTCCCAGTACCTGCACTGCCTGGTGGACCTGCTCCACCGCCAGCAGGCCGGGGACCTGCACTGTTCCATCCCCCTGATCGTCGCCAATCACCGCGATGCCGAGGCGCTGGCGCAGTTCTACGGCGTCGCCTTCCATCACGTCCCCGTCAGCGCCGATACCCGCCGCCAGGCCGAAGAGCAGCAGCTTCGCCTGCTCGCCGGCGCCCGCATCGATCTCGTCGTGCTGGCCCGCTACATGCAAATCCTCTCGCCCGAGTTCGTGGGCGAGTACCCCTCGCGCATCATCAACGTGCACCATTCCTTCCTGCCCGCCTTCATCGGCGCGCGGCCGTACCATGCCGCTTTCCACCGCGGCGTCAAGCTCATCGGCGCCACCAGCCACTACGTCACCGCCGCCCTCGACGATGGCCCCATCATCGAACAGGACGTGGTGCGCATCTCCCACCGCGACCAGGTGGAGGACCTTATCAAGAAGGGCCGCGACATGGAGAAATCCGTGCTCTCCCGCGCCGTCATGTGGCACCTGGAGCACCGCATCCTCTGTTATGGCAACAAAACCGTGGTGTTCGATTAGCCCGCCGCCCTCCCCGCCCATCCCCCGCTATCCCGGTCACACCCATCTCGCGCTTCAATATCCCATGTTTTCATCCACTTACCGGAACCCGCCCGCGCCGCCCGCGCATCCCCGTGCGATACTGGAACCGGAGAGGTAGCCGGCCGGCCGGCGAAATTTCGCATCCGCGCACGCCCACCGTCCGCACACCAAATTGGCTTCGTTTCGTCATAATTGCGTACTCCCTTCGGTATCTCGCGGTAGCCCCACCGTACTCCCTGAGGAAATCCATCCTCCTGATTACATGGGTCTTATCGCCCAGAATGGAGCCAATTCCCCCGCACCTCGATCCGTCCCGCTACGCAACTTGTTGAAATATCGCACACGCCTATCTGGAATCCGGCGTGCTCTCGTTAACCCTCTATGCTGACGTACTTAGGCCCGCCGCAACTGCCGTCCGACGATAAGCGTTGGAAAATCGTCGACGCGACGGCCCGCCGCCATGGCCGCGCGCCCCATGCCCTCATCGAAACCCTCCACACCGTGCAGGAAAGTTTCGGCTATCTCGATGAGACCGCGCTGCGCTTCGTGGCCGCCACTTTGCGGGTGCCCCTCAGCCGCGTGTACGGCGCGGCTACCTTCTATCATTTCTTCAGCCTGAAGCCCCAGGGCAAACACACCTGCGTGGTGTGCACCGGCACGGCGTGCTATATCAAGGGCGCGCCCGCCCTGCTCGCGGCCATTCAGCGGCAGCACGCCATCGAACCCGGCCAGACCACCCCGGATGGCGAACTCTCGCTCGTCACCGCGCGCTGCCTGGGCTCCTGCGGCCTGGCGCCCGCGGCCGTCATGGATGGCGCCGTGCTCGGGAAAACCGGTCCCGCCGAATTGCTGGCGCGCATCCAGAAAGGCATGCATTCATGACCATCGAGGAACTCCGCAAGATCGCCGATAGCGAGCGCGAAGCCCGGCAGAAGTTTCCCCACCACGTGTGCGTGTGCATGGCCGCCGGCTGCCAGTCCTCGGGCGCGGCCGAAGTGCTCGACGCCCTGCGCAAGGAAGTTGTCGAGTCGGGCATGCGCAACGAAGTGCAGGTCAAGGGCGTCGGCTGCATGGGCCTGTGCAGCGCCGGCCCGCTGGTGGCCGTCGAAACCGAAGGCCGTATGTACGCCCACCTCACGCCGGGCGACGCGCCCGAGGTGATCCGCGGCCTCGACACCGGCGCCGATGGCGACGGCCTTCAGGAACTTTCCGCCGCCGATCCCTTCTTCCGGCGGCAGAAGCGCATCGTCCTCGAAAACTCCGGCCTCATCGATCCCGAACGCATCGAGGATTACATCGCCCAGGAGGGCTACTTCGCCCTGGTTCACGCCATCACCGAGCTCACCCCGCTCGAGGTGGTGCAGCAGGTGCTCAAGAGCGGGCTGCGCGGACGCGGCGGCGCGGGCTATCCCACCGGCCTCAAGTGGAGCACCGTCGCCAAGACCGGCGAGCAGCGCAAATACGTGGTCTGCAACGCCGATGAAGGCGACCCGGGCGCGTTCATGGACCGCGCCGTGCTCGAAAGCGACCCCCACCGCGTGCTCGAAGGCATGGCCATCGCCGCCTACGCCGTGGGCGCGCAAAAGGGCTACGTCTACGTCCGCGCCGAGTACCCCCTGGCCGTCAAGAACCTCAAGACCGCCATCCGCCAGGCCGAGCGGCTGGGGCTGCTGGGCAACGATATCGCCGGCAGCGGCTTCAGCTTCCACGTGGAGATCCGCCTCGGCGCGGGCGCGTTTGTGTGCGGCGAAGAGACCGCCCTCATGGCCTCCATCGAGGGCAAACGCGGAACCCCGCGGCCGCGCCCGCCCTATCCCGCGCAGGAGGGTCTGTGGGGCTGCCCCACCCTCATCAACAACGTCGAAACCTTCGCCAACGTGGCCCCCATTTTGCGCCACGGGCCGGAGTGGTTCGCCGCCATCGGCACCGAGAAGAGCAAGGGCACCAAGGTCTTCGCTCTGGCCGGGCAGGTGGCCAACACCGGCCTCATCGAAGTGCCCATGGGCATCACCCTGGGCGAGATCATCCAGGAAATCGGCGGCGGCATTCCCGCCGGACGAAAGTTTAAGGCGGTGCAGACCGGCGGCCCCTCCGGCGGCTGCATCCCCGGCGAACACCTCGATTCGCCGGTGGATTACGAATCGCTGGCGCGTGTCGGCTCCATGATGGGTTCCGGCGGCATGATCGTCATGGACGAAACGTCCTGTATGGTGGATGTCGCCAAGTACTTCACCGATTTCTGCCGCAGCGAATCCTGCGGCAAGTGCGTTCCCTGCCGCGCCGGCACCGAGCAGATGTACGGGTTGCTCTGCAAGATCGCCGCCGGCCAGGCCACCCAGGCCGATCTCACGCTGCTCGAGGAACTCTGCGACCTGGTCCGCAACACCAGCCTCTGCGGCCTGGGGCAGAGCGCGCCCAACGGCGTGCTCACCACCCTGCGCTATTTCCGCCCGGAGTACGAATCCCATATCGCCGGCCAGCCCTGCGGCGCCTGCCGGCCCGAGAAAAAGGAGGCCGGACTGTGAGCGCCAAAGCCCCCATCCGCGTCAAGACCCTCACCATCGATGGCCGCGAAGTGGGCGCCCGCGAAGAGCAGACCATCCTCGAAGTGGCGCGCGAAAACGGCATCTTCATCCCCACCCTGTGCGACCTCACCGGCCTCACCACCGTGGGCGCCTGCCGCCTCTGCCTGGTGGAAATCAAGGGCAGCCCGCGCCTGTTCCCCGCCTGCGTCACCGCCGTGGCCGAAGGCATGGAGGTCACCGTCAATTCCGAGCGCCTGGCCCGCTACCGCCGCAGCCTCCTGGAATTGCTCTTCGCCGAGCGCAACCACGTGTGCAGCGTGTGCGTGGTCAACGGCCACTGCGATCTGCAATCGCTGGCCCTCAAGCTGGGCATGACCCACGTCCACTTCCCCTACCAGTACCCCAGGCTTCCCGTGGACGCTTCCCACGAGCGCTTCGTGGTGGATCACAACCGCTGCATCCTCTGCACCCGCTGCGTGCGCGTGTGCGGCGAGATCGAAGGCGCCCACACCTGGGACGTGATGGCGCGCGGCGTGGCCTGCCGCGTCATCACCGATCTGGCCCAGCCCTGGGGCCAGTCGGAAAGCTGCACCGGTTGCGGCAAGTGCGTGCACGTGTGCCCCACCGGGGCGCTTTCGGAGAAAGGTAAATCGGTCGCCGAGATGTCCAAACGCCGCCAGTTCCTGCCGTATCTCACGCTCATGCGGGAGGAACGCCGATGAGTACCGCTCCCGCCGCGCCCGCGCCTAAAATCCGCCTCGCCACCATCTGGCTGGACGGCTGCTCCGGCTGCCACATGTCGCTGCTCGATACCGACGAGCGGCTCATCGCCCTGGCGCCCCTCATCGACCTGGTCTACGGGCCGCTGGTGGATGTCAAGGAGTTTCCCGAAAACGTGGACGTCACCCTGGTGGAGGGCGCCATCTCCAGCCAAGAGGACCTGCACAAAATCGGCGTGGTGCGCGCCCGCACCCGCATCCTGGTCTCGCTGGGCGATTGCGCCGTCACCGGCAACGTCCCGGCCATGCGCAACGAGTTCGGCGTGGATGCCGTGCTGCGCCGCGCCTACATCGAAAACGCCGGCTCGGACCCGCACATCCCGCGCGACATCATCCCGCCCCTGCTCCCCAACGCCCGGCCGGTGCACGAAGCCGCCACAGTCGACGTGTTCGTCCCCGGCTGCCCTCCATCCGCCGACTTGATTTACGCGGTGCTGAGCGAGCTTCTCGAAGGGCGCGTCCCCAATCCGGCCGCCAAATTCGGATAGAGCGAGATCGGAGAGAACCATGCCACGGCAAAAAATCGTAATCGACCCAATCACCCGCATCGAGGGGCACGCCAAGATCTCCATCCACCTGGACGAGCAGGGCCACGTCGAGGAAGCGTTTTTCCACGTCACCCAGTTCCGCGGGTTCGAGAAGTTCTGCGAGGGCCGCCCCTTCACCGAAATGCCGTCGCTCATGGCGCGCATCTGCGGCATCTGCCCGGTCAGCCACCTGATCGCCTCGGCCAAGGCCTGCGACGCCATCCTGGCGGTGCGCATCCCGCCCAACGCCGCCCGCCTGCGCCGCATCCTGAACCTGGCGCAAATGGTGCAGTCGCACGCCCTCAGCTTCTTCTACCTTTCATCGCCCGACTTCCTCCTGGGCATGGACAGCGATCCCGCCCAGCGCAACATCCTGGGCGTCGCCGCGGCCCACCCCGAAATGGCGCGCGATGGCGTGCGCCTGCGCCAGTTCGGCCAGCAGGCCATCGAGCGGCTGGCCGGCAAGCGCGTGCATCCCGCCTGGGTGGTGGCCGGCGGCGTCAGCGAGGCCCTCAGCGCCCAGAAGCGCGACGCCATCCTGGCCGGAATTCCCGAGGCCATGGCCATCGCCATGCGCGCGCTCGACTGGTTCAAGAGCGAAATGGAGCGCTTCCGCGAGGAGATCCGCACGTTCGCCAATTTCCCCACCCTGTTCATGGCCCTGGTGGCGCCCGATGGCGGCCTGGATTTCTACGACGGCAAGCTGCGGTTCCTGGACGCCGGCGGCCACATCGTGGCCGACGGAATCGCCGCCGACACATACGCCCAGAACGTGGGCGAAATGGTCCACCCCTGGACCTATCTCAAGACCACTTATTACAAGCCGCTGGGCTATCCCGACGGCGTCTACCGCGTGGGCCCGCTGGCGCGGCTCAACGTCATCGACGGCTGCTCCACCCCGCGCGCCGGGCAGGAATGGGCCGAGTTCCGCGAACTGGACCGCGGCGCCGTGCTCAGCTCCTTCTATTATCACTATGCCCGCCTCATCGAGATCGTCTACTCGCTCGAGAGCATGGAGCAGCTTCTCACCTCGCCCGAGGTTCTCGACGCCAACGTGCGGGCCCACGCCAGCGCCAATAATTCCGAGGGCGTGGGAATGAGCGAGGCGCCGCGCGGCACCCTGGTGCATCATTATAAGGTGGACCGCGACGGCCTCATCACCTGGGCCAACCTGATCATCGCCACCGGCCACAACAACGCCGCCATGAACCGCGGCGTGCTGCAGGTGGCGCGCCATTTCGTGCACGGCGCCCGCCTCAATGAAGGCATGCTGAACCGCGTGGAAGCCGTGATCCGCGCCTTCGACCCGTGCCTGAGCTGCTCCACCCATGCCGCCGGCCGCATGGCCATGGAAGTGGAGCTGCGCTCCGCCGGCGGAGAACTGCTCGACACGCTCCGCCGCTAGCCGTGGAGCAGCCCTGGAAGCCGTAATCCGCGCCTTCGACCAGGTTTAATTCCGACATGTCCCGCGTCCTCATCATCGGCTACGGCAACCCGCTACGCGCGGACGACGCCTTCGGCTGGCTGGCGGCCGCCCGGCTGCTCGACCTGATCGCCGATCCGGAGGTTGAAGTGCTGGCGGTGCAGCAGCTTACGCCCGAGTTGATGGAGCCCGTCAGCCGCGCCGGCCGGGTGGTCTTCATCGACGCCGCCTCCTCCGGCGAGCCGGGCGTCCTGCAAGTGGCGAGCGTCTCCGCCGATCCCGAGACCCGGCGCTTCACCCATCACGCCACTCCCGGCGGCCTGCTGGCGGGCGCCGCGGCGCTGTTCGGCCGCGCCCCCGAAGCCACGCTCTACTCCGTTCCCGGCCAGGATTTCGGCTTTGGAGAACGCCTCACGCCCGCCGTCGAGAAGGCTCTGGCCGAAGTGGTGGAGCGGGTCCGCGCCGGTCTGTGACCACTGCGGTCTAGGGTAGTGCATAGTGCGTTAGCTGCCTGCCGAGTCAGAGAGATACGCTCCATTTTCGGCCTAAAGTGAAACGCTCCGCCGGCCGATAAGTTGTCTAGCGGTGGGAGTTTTCGCCAAGCGTCCTTGGCGGATCTCACCGCGCCAGTCCCGCTCATCGGGGGGTGTGCGCGCCTCCACTGCGTTGGGTGAGCGGGATTGAATCGGGATCAAGGAGTAAACATGCAAGTTAAGACGATCATGGTGGCCGCGGTCCTGTCGATGGGGCCCAGTCTTCTGCACGCACAGTTCGACTTCCGGATCGACAACCGGGATGTCCAGGTTCACAGCTTTGCGTCGCAGGGGTTCATGTATTCGAACAACAACAACTACCTGACGATGAATACCAGCAATGGCAGCTTTGCCCTGACGGATTTCGGCGTGAACGCCTCCACCGCGATCACCGACAAGTTCCGCGTCGGAGCGCAGCTTTACGACTACAACATGGGCCTGCTGGGGAACTTTCATCCCCAACTCGATTGGGCCTACGGAGACTACCGGTTCAAGGATTGGCTGGGGATTCGCGCGGGGAAGGTAAAAACCGTTCAGGGTCTGTCCCACGACGTTGAGGACATGGAGTTTCTTCACACCTGGGCGCTCATGCCCCAATCCGTCTATCCCATAGACACCCGCGGCGACACCATCGCTCACATCGGCGCCGATCTTTATGGAGATATCCCCATCAGGAAAATGGGCAGCTTCAGTTATACGTTCTTCGGGGGGCAGCGTCCAAACGATTCTCAGGGCGGCTATCTCTATGGTGTCGATACCATGTCTCACGTTCCCGCCCCGCAAGGCGGATTCATGTACATCACCGGGCAGACCAAGGACGTCACCTATTACGGCGGTCCCGTGTATGGCGCCGACCTGCACTGGGCCACGCCCGTTAAAGGCCTGTTGCTGGGCGCTTCGTACATGGTGCAGGACATCACCACGACCGGCCACTACACCCAACCTGTGGTGGTCCCGTACAAACTCACGACAGTCACGGACAACGCCACCCAGTTCTACCTGGAATACGTTTTCCGCAACCTCCGGTTCGCGGGGGAATACCGCTCGGAACCGAAAATCGTACAACTGAACGAACCGAATGGCGTTCTAGTGCAGGGGTTCCAGGACTCGCGGTCGGGATACGTGTCTTTGTCCTACCGGTTCACCAAGTGGCTGGAACTGGGCAGTTACCATTCGCGTTACATCGATAACTGGCCGGTCACTCACAGCGACCCCCGGAACCACATCTTCGACCAGGTATTCACCGCCCGGTTCGACGTCAACCGGTACGTCGATTTCAAAATCGAAGGGCATTTCATAGACGGCGCATGCATCGACGGCGTTCTCGACCATGGCTTCTACGCGGCCCCCAATCCCAATGGGCTGGCGCCCAACATGCACATGCTGGTGATGCGTATCGGCTATCACATGTGAGCTCATACCGAAGGAGTAAAACGATGAAACACATTCAGATCTTACTTATTGCCGCTTTCGTGGGAATGTGCGCCGCTGTCACGGCGTCGGCAACCGACATCAAAGTGATTGCCAACCCCAACGTGGGCGCATCCTCGGTATCCGCCGACGAGCTTAAAGGCGTGTTTCTGGCCACCAAGACCTCGCTTAGCGACGGCAGCCACGTGGAACCGGTGCTGGAAAAGGACGGGCCGGTTCACGAAGCGTTCGTGAAGGAGTATCTCGGCAAGACGGACTCCGCCTTGCAGATCTATTACCGCAGCCTGGTGTTCACCGGCAAGGGCTCGATGCCCAAGACGCTGGCGGCCGACGCCGATGTGGTCGCCTATGTGGCCAAGACCAAGGGCGCCGTCGGATACGTAAGCGCCGGGACCAGTACGGCAGGAGTCAAGACGCTCGAGGTGAAGTAAAGGGCGTCTAAGATGCGTCGTCTCAACATAACAGCCAGAATCTGGCTCAGCGTGGGAGTCTTTATCCTCGGCTACGTGCTCTCCACGGCGCTGAGCCAGATTCAGGGCGCCCAGGCCCGCGCCTCGCTGCGGGCCGCATCTGCGGCCCTGTTCCCGGCGGCCCAGCGCAGCCAGGAGGCGGAGTCGGCCTTCCAGCGCATGGTGAAGAGTTTCGGCGACGCGGTCGTGATGCAGGACCCCTCAGCCCTCGACCGGGCCGCCGCCGACGGCCAACAGGTGGTCGAGGCGCTGCGCGCCGTGGCCTCCATCCCGGGGCTTCCCGCCGCGCGATCTCAGGCGGCCGGCGCGCTGGCCGCCTCCGTCGCGCAACTGCTCGCCGATGCGCGCGGCACCTATGGAGCGGCCGTGGCCGGCGGGCTGTCGGCGGCTTCGCAGGAGCAGGTGCGCGCGCTGGCTGCGCGAACCGACGAGGCCATGGCGGCCCTGGCAAAGACCAAAGATCAGTCGGCCGCGGACCTGCATGTGCAATTGAGCGGACTGGAAGACAGTTCGGCGCGCCAGGAATCTTTCGGCCTGGCGATGTTTGCCGCCACGCTGGTATTGGCGGGCGCCATCGTCCACCTGACCATCCGGCGTTCCATCACCGGCCCGGTAGTCCGGGTGATTGGCGGCGTGCAGGGCGCGGCCGACCAAGCCGCGCGAGCCTCCGCGCAAACCGCTCAATCCGGAATGGAAGTTTCCAACAACGCCCAGGAGCAGGCGGCCTGCATTGAGCAAACCTCCGCGTCGCTGGAGGAAATCTCCGCCACCACGCGGCAGAACGCCGACCGCGCCGCGGAAGCCGACCGCCTGATGCAGGCGGCGCGCCAGACCGTGGAACGAGCGGCGCGGGCCATGAACGACCTGACCGCGTCGATGAACCTGATCTCCAAGTCCAGCCGCCAGGTGGCGGGCGTGCTGAAGGACATCGACGAGATTGCTTTCCACACCAATATCCTGGCGTTGAACGCGGCCGTCGAAGCGGCTCGCGCAGGCCAGGCCGGCGCGGGGTTCAGCGTGGTGGCCGACGAAGTGCGCTCGCTGGCCCATCGCGCCGCCGAGGCGGCCCGCAACAGCGGCGCCATCATCGAGCGGACGGCCGGCGACGTCTCCAAGGGCGTGGATCTGGCCGGCCACGCGCACGCCGCCTTCCAGGAAGTCTCGACCACCATCGCCAGCGGAACCCAGGTCGTGAGCCAGATCGCTTCCAGCAGCGACGAACAGGCGCGCGCCATCGCCAATATCGGCCAGGCGATCGCACGCATCGAGGCTCTGACCCAACGCAACGTCTCCCATGCCCAACAGACCGCCGACGGGGCCTCGCAAATGACCTCGCAGGTCGAAAACACCCGCCGGTACCTGGAGGAGCTGGTGGCCGTGGTAGGCCTGCGCAACGCCTAGCCCTCATCCGCCTCCGCCGCCGCAGCAGCCTCAGCGCCACCCGGCCGGCCTGCGTGCTACCCTTGTACTTAACCCTGCTATTGAGGTCCTAAACATGTCCTATCTCTCGATTCGCGATCTCTCTCTCGACGGCAAACGCGTCTTCATCCGGGTGGATTTCAATGTCCCGCTGGAAAAGAACGACCAGGGCGACATGGTAATTACCAGCGACAA
>Ga0326728_10006238_pt1 | contig 32356 bp, 31 predicted proteins | sample MB3enrmetagenome_FD_207602 | JGI IMG/M metagenome (GOLD analysis project Ga0326728, IMG submission 207602) | Lab enriched peat soil microbial communities from McLean, Ithaca, NY, United States - MB31MN | ecosystem: Environmental > Terrestrial > Soil > Wetlands > Peat | place: USA: New York... | reverse complement strand
CTGCACTCTTCCTTGGGCTACAGGCCTCCTTGTGAGTTTGAAGAAATGGTAATGTTAACCCAAAGCCCCTGTCAGGATACTCTGATTGCACTGCCCTGACTTGTGCAGCTCATGGGGGTCAGTCCAGTTTGGATCTGATTGAATATTTCTCTGCCGCCTGAATAATAGACTGGATGGAATTCTTTTGCGAGGCAGCGATATGTAGTTCTAATTTTGCTGGATTTTGCGTCGTGAGGGATTCCCAAGATTGCGTAATAATTTTTGCCCATACTTGTCCTCCCTAATTCAAGAAATAATCATTAAGGCGGTATCAAGTACAACTCTATTGCCGTCAATTTAAGTGTCGATATTCAAAAAATCGCTATTGGCTTCCTAACTTTCTGGTAATTTTTTATTTTGCCACTATCCATTTCAGCTGTCGTCGCGGCGGCGGGATGGCTCACCTGATACTTGTCACTCAGTCTTAATGGCTATTTTCTGGACTCTTCTCTTCGACTCTTCGGTCTTGAGAACCTTTATTGTCAGAATTCCCTTTTTAAATGAAGCTTCCGCTTTCTTGGAATCAATTCCCGCCGGTAGTTGCAGCATCCGCTTGAAGGAGCCATAAGACCTCTCCGCGTGGTAATATCCTTTCCCTTTTTCCTCCTCCTTCTCCTCCTTTTTCTCGCCTTCTATGGTGAGCATGTCATCGGTAAGAGACACATCGATATCGTTCTCATCAACACCAGGGAGCTCTGCTTTGATCGTGATTTCCTTTTCGGTTTCCTTGATGTTTATTGAAGGAGAAAATTCGCCAAAACAGCCGCTCAAACCTACATCATCTGACAAGGGAAAATTTGTAAAAAAATCGTCGAAAATTATGTTCATATCCCGCTGAAGTGCGTAAAGAGGATCCACATCCCGGCGCTTTGACGGTAACCAGTCTCTGTTCCAAGTCGTTGGTAGAAAATCTTTGACGGCCATATCTTCCACCTCCTTTGCTTTCATTCATTCAGTCTTGATGGGAATCGTTTTCACTTTTGCCTTCTCACTTTTATGCAGTGTTACCTTAAGGACGCCATTTTTCACAGTGGCCTCTATATTGTCCCGGTCAACATCGTCGGAAATGGTAAAAGATCTTTGATAATCGCCCGTATCATATTCAATGTGGGAAACCGTATACCCTTTATAATCCATAGGTTCAACCTCAGCTGTAATCGTCAGAACATTGTTTTCGAGGGCAATGTTTACCGATTTTTCATCCGCTCCCGGCATATCTGCGTTCAATATAATTTGATTTTTTGTCTCGTATATATCCACTGCCGGAACAAAGACTTTACGCGTCCTGGTCCGCTCCGTTTCTGCAGGATGGAGGGCCTCCCGCTTTTGTAATTCCTGTGATGACTGGACCATGGGTTATTCGCCTCCTTTTTATTCCGATTTTATCACGATCTTTTTGGGCTTATCTACCTCACTTCGGTGCAGTGTGATGCTCAACACGCCCTTTTTATACGATGCATCAATCTTGTCTGCGTTAGCATTAAATGGCAGCTTGATTGTTCGTGAAGATTGACCGTGGCTTCTCTCTTGCCTGTGATAAACCTCACCTTCCTTGAGTGCTTCTATGTCTCTTGAGCCGCTGATAGCGAGCGTATCATTTTGAACGGCAATATTGAGCTTATCAGGGTTTATGCCGGGCAGCTCGGCTGTTACGATGACGCTTTCTTTCCCAGTCAGGGCGTTAATGGCAGGATATTCCCCAACCCCCAGGTTTCCCTCATGTTGGAAAATAACCAGTCCACACCCCTTTGAAGCTGGTGCAACTCTCGAAATGGATCTTGACCAAAGCTCCAGTACATTCTCCCTAACATATTTTTCACCTCCTATACGTTTAGTAAAAAACATCCTTGGACAATGAATATTTATTGTTTATCATTATGATATAATAGAGAATATTTCCATCAAAATCAATATAATCACGGCGTGTTATTTGTCAAGATCTCCAATTCTGGTGGAAATTTGAGGAATCATTAACACACCAATTCTATACAAGATGTGATCTCTTGTGCGTGGATGGATTGGGGATGAAACCCATGTTTGATGGTAAATTTGAGCAGTATGACGCTACAGAAGCGTAGTTCCAAAATCATGTTTGAATCAAGAGAGGGCGGAACAAACTGCCTACCTTGGATCCTTGCCTGTCACGGTTGGATTTTCCGGGTATGCGGCCCATTCGGTGAAGGAACCTTCATAGATCTTGACAAGGGGATAATTAAGGTACCACTTGAAGAGAATAAATTCATTTGTCGCTTCCCGTCCCGTTCCACAAGTACAAATAATGGTTCTATCTGGTGTTATGCGATTGTTATCTAGAATTGCCGATATTTCGGCGTCGTGTTTGAGAAGGCTCTTATTTGTACTGTCCATAAAAGATGCCCAAGGAACATTGATAGCCCCCGGGATATGGCCTGGTTTGATCCAGTAGGATTGTCCTTCGTAAACTGCCGGGGGGCGTGCATCCAGAACCAACACATCTTTACGATCTTTTATTTTCTTAAATTTTTCGTACTGGATATAGAAATCCGATTGGACCTCGGCTGCAAAGTTGGAGGTTTTGGTTATTCCAAACTTCTTGGTAAGGGGTTTCCCCTCGACCTTCCACTTATTGAGACCACCGTCAAGGACATAAATGGTATCGTGTCCAAAACGAGCCAGACTGTATGCCATCATTGTCTGCTCCAAGCCATCGCCCCAACTCTTCGCGGCACCCGTGCCCGTGTAGACCACCGCAGGAACTTTCAATTTCAGTCCCACGTGACGGAGAAGGGGCTGAACTGTTTCCGGAGGCACATACATGGCAGGCATTCCCGCAATGGTGGCACGCAAGATTCCTTCAGGCAGATAAACGGCCCCAGGAATATGCTCTTCTATATAATCATGGATATTGGGCTGTATATCCAAAATTACCATTTCTCGCGAATTTAGATTTTCGAAAAGCCAATCTGTTGAGATCCATTGGACTATACCCGTGCCAAAAGGGTAGTTCTTATTCATAGCATGCCTCCAGGCATTTCAGGAATGGTTTTATGATACAGCATATCTTCGACGATTTTATTTTAATGGTAAGTAATGGCTCGCAATTGAAAGTCAGAGTAGTCTTCTCACGTATTAATAGAAACCAATTTAACTGGACCGGATCGTTGTTTATTTTTTGCAAATTTCTCTTTTTTAGGTGGTAAGGCGACGCATGTTTTTCGGATACTGGCTGCATAGCCACTGGTAGGCTAACGCACCTGCCTTGGCAGCTTCCAATTGCCGGGCTGTTACGTCCCGTACGACGATGGCGGGATTCCCCGCGGCAAGCTTGCCTGCAGGTATGCGCGTTCCTCTTGCTACAACGGATCCTGCAGCGATGTAAACGTCTTCTTCGCAAACCGTATCAAACAAGATGACGGATCCCATCCCGATGACACATCGGCTTTTGATGTGTGTATCGTGCATGATAACCCCATGGCCTACCACGACGTCATTCTCAATGATGACTTCAGTTTTGGGATTGACATGGATGATCACATGATCCTGTATGCTTGAACCTTCGAATATCCGAATCGGCGCAAAATCACCCCTCAACACAGCGCACGGAGCAATGAATGATCTGGCACCCACCTGCACATTCCCGATCACAACTGCATCAGGATGGACATATGCCGCCGGAGAGATGTCTGGAACGTTGTCACCAAAAGCATAAATGGGCATGAGGATTTTTCCCGCTTTAAGAACTGGTTGAAATTTTCAGTGTTCCACCCCGTCCCAGGATATCATGGAGGTGTATATATCCCCTGAGTCGATTTTGGTCATCCACCACGGCAAGAGTGGTGATCTCCATCCGCTGCATGGCTTCGATCGTTTCTGCAAGGTTTTTATTTTCCGAGATAGTTTTTGGAGCAGGGGTCATGACTGCGTCAATTTTTTTATTCTTTGTCTCTACCTTTCTGCGAACCAGTCGCCGGATATCCCCATCGGTGAGAATCCCGGTCAGACGATTTTCCCGGTCGGTTATGAGAACGAATCCCTTATTTTTCTTATCCATTTCATCAACCGCATCCTGAAAGCTGCTTCCTGAGACGACCCGTGGTATCTGAGGGCCATGGATCATCGCATCTTTAACCCTGGCAAGTAAGCGCCAGCCAAGGCTTCCTCCCGGGTGAAATTTGTAAAACTCGTCCTGGCTGAAATTCTTTTTCTTGATTAATGCGACAGCGAGTGCATCGCCCATGGCCAGAGCGGCGGTCGAGCTGGAGGTCGGAGCGAGGCCAAAGGGGCAGGCTTCGCGCTCGACGCCTACATCAATTACGATATCGCTAACCTTGCCGAGGCTTGAAACAGGATTGCCAGTCAGGGTAATCAAGGGTGCTCCGATATCACGGACGCATCGGATGATCGTATTGAGCTCTTCCGTCTCGCCGCTGTTGGAGATGGCGATGATGACGTCCTTTCGCGTTACAATTCCAAGGTCACCATGCATTCCTTCTACCGGGTGAAGGAAAATGGCAGGCGTCCCTGTGCTGGTGAGCGTAGCGACAATCTTTCTCCCGATAAGGCCTGATTTGCCGATACCAGTAACGATAACCCTTCCTTTGGATTTTGATATGACATCAACGGCCTTGGAAAAATTCCTATCGAGCTTTTTTATTAGGCCCAGAATGCTGTCTGCCTCGATTTTCAGAACGGCCTTGGCCTGCCTGAGGCTATGATCTTCTTTTATCATGGATCAGTGTCCCTTGTGTCGATTCACATTTTTGATAACGGATTTTTGTATTTCATCGGTGTTAAGGAATGCGGAATTCCACGTGGCAACATATTTCAGCCCGTCATCCGCACTGTGATCTTCCATATAATTCAGAATTTTCTTGGTGCCCCAGATGGCCGCCTCCGCATTGTCCGTTATCTCCGCAGCAAGCTTCAATGCCCCTGCCATCAGGGTTTCATGGTCTGAAAAGACCTCGTTGATCAACCCCATGCGAAGCGCTTCCTCCGCAGAGAAATCCCTGCCGGTGTATGCCATCATGCGAACGTTTCCTTGACCGATGATTCTCGGGAGACGGTTCAGGCTGCCCATATCGGCCACGATAGCGATTTTCGCTTCACGCAGTGAAAAGATTGAGTCATGTGAGGCGAGGCGGAGATCGCATGCCGCGGCAAGATCGAGACCCGCACCGATGCAATGCCGGTGAGAAGCGGCGATGTAAATATTACTACCACTGGACATGCGATTAAACCCTTCCTGCATCTGGAGGATGACCCCGTAAAGTTTTTCCCTTGACTGAGCCGTAGCACCGGTTATCGCTTCTTCGTTATTGGCAAAAAATTCAAAGACATCAATGCCAACGCTGAAAGACTTGCCGCGCCCCACTACTATGACGACTCGGATCTCCGGGTCGGCTTCCAGGTCAGATACAATCAAGGGAAGATCTCGCCAGAATGGCCAGTTCATGGCATTGAGTTTTTCCGGGCGATTGAGGTATAGGACGGCGGTTTCGATATCCGGGTGATTTTCAACTTCGAAGAAAGGATAGGTGGTCGGCATTTTCTATTTGCTCCTTGTACACTTTCACTTCTTCCGATTCATGCAACTGTATCTCTGAATTCAATAAGGTCGCTAACTTGTATAAGAGGTCTTAGGGACTGTCAACGAATTTATTGGTCGATGCAGTTTGATCTTTTTATTCATCAAAAATTATGCTAGCTTACCTGCCCTGCAGACAGGTTGGCGTCAAATCGTTATACTAAGGAATTATTCAAATATTATAGTAATTTCAATTCAATGGAAGGAGGATGATCATGTCAAGTTTGATTGTTGACGAGAGGGATCAAAAATTCATTCTTTATGAAATGCTCGATGTAGAGAGGCTATGTGAATCCGCTCCATTTAAGGACTTTTCCAGAGACATGTTCGACATGATCCTTAAAGAAGGGCAGAAGTTTTCTGAGGAAGAAGTTTTTCCCACGCTGGCCCCATCGGATAAGGAGGGATGCAGACTCGTCGACGGGCAGGTCCTCGTGCCGTCGATCTTCCACAGGCTGTACAAGTTATATTGTGAAGGTGGGTGGTTAGGGATGAGCAAGTCGCCGGAAGTGGGCGGTCAGGGACTGCCGGTTGTCGTTGCCACGGCCTCGAAAGACTGGTTCCTTCACAATTTCGGCTTTAATTCATATCCCGGTTTGACAGAAGGGGCCTCACACCTGATTGAAATGTACGGGACTGACGAACAGAAGAATAAATACATGAGAAGAATGAATACTGGTGAGTGGACGGGGACCATGTGTCTGACAGAGCCTTCCGCTGGTTCAGACGTCGGTAACCTCAAGACGAAAGCCTTTCGCCAGCCTGACGGGACCTTCAAAATCCAGGGTAGCAAAATTTTCATCACTTCCGGGGATCATGACCTGGTATCAAATATCATCCATCCTGTTCTGGCGAGAATAGAAGGGGATCCCCCGGGAACGGGGGGCATATCCCTCTTCCTTGTACCCAAGTACATTGTCAATGATGACGGTTCTCTGGGGCGAAGAAATGACTATACAGTGGGCTCCATTGAGGAAAAAATGGGACTGCATGGCTCGTCCACCTGCCTCCTTAATTTCGGCGACAACAACGATTGCTATGCCGAGCTTCTTGGGGAAGAGCGCCAGGGGATGAAAATCATGTTTACAATGATGAATGAAGCCCGTATTGGTGTGGGAATGCAGGGCTTGACCAGCGCCTCCATTGCTTACCTGCACGCCCTCCAGTACGCAAAAGAGCGGCTCCAGGGCTCCTCTTTGATGGAAATGAAAAATCCGGCAGCACCCCGTGTCCCGATCATCGAACATCCGGATGTGCGACGCATGCTGCTATGGATGAAATCACACGTCGAAGGCATGCGCGCGCTGATGTATTACTGTTCATACTGTGTGGACCGGCACTGTATCGCAAAGGACGAGACCGAGAGGGATAAGTGGAACGGGATGTTGGAAGTGCTCACACCGGTCTGCAAAGCCTACTGCACGGATGTCGGGTTCAAAGTCACGGAGCTTGCCATTCAGGTATACGGAGGTTATGGATATTGTGCTGAATATCCGGTAGAGCAATTCATGCGTGATGAAAAGATCGCTTCGCTCTATGAAGGGACAAACGGCATTCAGGCACTGGATCTTGTAGGAAGAAAACTTGGTTTGAAAAAAGGCACTTATTTCATGAACTTCCTTGGAGAAATGGGGGCGACCATCGCCAGGTATAAGGATGCATTCCCCGAACTGGCAGCCGATGTGCAAGCAGCAATGAATACACTGACGGAGTTGAGCATGTTCTTTGCGTCTTCGGCAAAGTCCGGTAAGTTCATGATTCCCATCAGCAATGCTTACCCATTCCTCATGTTGATGGGCCAAGTCACTATGGCGTGGCTTTTGTTGTGGCAGGCAGGGATCGCAAAGGAAAAGGTTGATAGGATGTCCAAGGCAAAGGGTGTCAGCACCGTGGATGCTGCAAATATGGCGGCATTGACAAAGGATGACACAGAAGCTGCCTTCTATATCGGTAAGATGTATGCCGCTAGATACTTCGTGAAGCACATCCTTCCGGAGGTCGATGCTGCGGCGAAGGCCATTAAGAGCGAGGATATCTCGATGGTCGAGATCCCTGAGAGATGCTTTGCCTCCTGAGGATGACCGTAAAATCGATCATGTGAACAAACAAGCGGCGAAGGGTCTATAACCCTTCGCCATGTTCATTTTATGTGCCGGAAATAGACTGCATGAATGCACTATTCATTTCGGATGCTCATCTCAAAAGCGCTGTGGATCCACACGGCCAGAAAATGTTGCAATTTCTGGATAGTTTACAGAAAACCGGGATTGAACAGTTCATCATTGCGGGTGACTTCTTCGACTTTTGGTTTTCGAGGAATGATCGCGTGTACCCGGGCTTCAAGCCAATTATTGACCGCCTGAACTTACTCATTAAACAAGGTGTGCAGATTTATTGGCTGGAAGGAAATCACGACTTCCATCTGGATGAATATTTTGGGAAAATGCCTCACATGAAGGTGTCTGACGAGTGGGAGACATTAATGCTCGATGAGCAGAAAATTCTGGTATCTCATGGGGATACAATTGACACGGATAACCGCTCTTATCTGACATTGAGGAAGGTCCTTCGAAGCACGCCGTTTTATTATTTTCAGAGGATGCTTCCTTTACGGCTCGTCTGGCTTCTGGCTGATTTGTCTTCCAGGTTCAGCAAAGAGTTGACGGCGGATAAGGCAGAGCTTATTGCGGCGGTCATGGAGAAGTTTGCCGTTCGTAAATTTAGCGAGGGCTTCGATGCGGTCATATTGGGACATTGCCATAAACCAAGGCTGAAACATTACGTTGTTGGAGGACGACAAAGAACGTTTGCTACGCTCGGCGATTGGGTCCATTATCGGTCGTACCTGATGTTCCGGGATGGCAACTATGACATTTGTTCCTTTGAGGGGTGACCTATGAATTTTGGAGGGTTAGGACCTGAACATAGTGGGGCTGAAACATCACGTTTCGTAGTGGTTCCTGTGCCATATGATTTGACTTCCACGTACCAGACTGGCGCGCGCCACGGCCCATCGGCAATTCTTGATGCTTCCGCCAACATGGAGCTCTATGATGAGGAGTTGCAAAAAGAAACGTATCGTTCCGGTATTTACACCATGGAAGCGCTCACCATAGATGCGCGTGGTCCGCAACACATGATCAGGGCCGTGAATCGTGTTACAAAAAAAATTATCGATGCTGGGAAGATATCAATACTGCTCGGAGGAGAGCACAGTATTTCCTTCGGTGCGGTACAGGCAGCCAAAAAAAAATATCCCGACCTGTCAGTAATCCAGTTTGACGCCCATGCGGATCTGAGGGATGAATACCAGGGCAGCCCCTTCAGCCATGCATCCGTCGCACGCCGCATCGTTGAACTTTGCCCATTGGTCCAAGTGGGCATCCGAAGCATGAGTGCCGAGGAGGCGGCCTTTTACAAGAAGAGCAACATACGGTCCTATTCTGCCGAAGATGTCCATGGTAATAAAAATATAGATAAGGAGATATGCAAGCACCTTAAGGGTGACATTTACGTTACCGTGGATCTGGACGTGCTAGATCCTTCCATCATGCCATCTACAGGGACGCCAGAACCAGATGGCCTTAGTTGGCGGCAACTGCTATGTATTCTGAAAGCTGTTTCAAGGAGATGCAAAGTTCTGGGTGTAGACGTTGTTGAGCTGTCACCGATTCCCGGAATGGTGGCACCGGATTTTCTGGCGGCAAAATTGATATACCGTATCATGGGCTATCTATCGGAATGAACATACAAAAGAAAAGCTTGACATAAACTGTGGTGCTGTTCTAAACAGAGGCCCCTCAAAAAAGTGTCGATATCGACGCGGGGTGGAGCAGTCCGGTAGCTCGTTGGGCTCATAACCCAAAGGTCGGTGGTTCGAATCCACCCCCCGCTACCAAAGATGTAAGGGGCTAAACAATGGGCTTAGCCCCTTTAATTTTGTCCATATTCTGGGGTTGAATGTTAGAGCAAGTTGAAATATTCTGCACACGTTGGGGGGGGGAACCACAGAGGATTAAAAGTATGTCGAAAGGTTACAGGCTGAAAAGAGTCAGGTGGTCAGCGAATCTTCTGTTTTGGGTTTTGATTGTGCTCATAGGGGCAGTGCTTGCAGGATGTGGAAGCACGAATTACTCAATATCAGGTACCGTCACTTCCGGTGGAGCACCGCTTCATAGCGTGACAATCACCCTGAGTGACGGTGCATCCGTGGGCGGCGCTACATTTAGAATCACGCAGACGGATGTGAACGGCAATTATTACTTCGGCGATGTGCCAATCGGCAGCTACACTGTAACACCATCACTCGGTAATTTTAACTTTTCTCCTTCATTTCGCTACTGTTACCTGAATGGCATTAATGCTACCGGATTCAATTTCAGCGTAAGTGTCGAAAGTTGGATAACATCATCGGACTACACGATTTATTTAAGAAATGATGGCACTGCCTGGTCTTGGGGAAACAATGGCAACGGACAGCTTGGTGATGGGGGTACCGTCAACAGCGTCATTCCCGTGCAAGTATACGGGCTGTTGGGCATGACCGCCGTAGCGGTCGGACAAGCACATTCGGTTGCGCTGATGGTCGGTGGCGAGGTCTGGACATGGGGGTTAAACAGTGACGGCCAACTGGGTAATGGAACGGCGACGGACAGTGCCTATCCTGTTCAGGTTACCGGCGTAACGGATGTAATTGCTGTGGCGGCCGGCTATGACCACACGGTCGCAGCCAAAAGTGATGGCACCGTCTGGACCTGGGGCAACAACAGCAATGGCCAGCTAGGCAATGGCACCACAGTCGGCACATCCACCCCTGTTCAAGTTTCCGGACTGACAGGCATAACGTCCGTTGCGGCAGGATATAAATACACTCTTGCCTCGAGGAATGATGGTACGATTTGGGCATGGGGCATGAACAGCAATGGCCAGCTGGGCAATGGGACGACATCGGACAGCTCTATCCCTACGCAGGTTTCAGGATTAACAAATATAGTGGCCATTACAGCCGGCTATAGCCATGCTGCAGCAATAAGTTTCAACCAAACTGCCTGGGCTTGGGGCAGCAACGGCAGCGGCCAGCTGGGGGACGGGACAACCGCGGACCGAGCCACGCCGGTGCAGGTAAGCGGATTGACTAATGCTGTCGCCATTACAGCCGGCTATGACCATACTGTTGCCATGGATATAGGCGGAAGTGCCTGGACATGGGGATGCAACAGCGTGGGTCAGTTGGGTGATGGCACCACGAACAACAGGTCAACACCGGCGGTAGTAAACGGGGTTACTGACCTGATAGCCGTGGCCGCCGGTTACCAGGATACCATAGCCTTGGTAATCGATGGTACAGCCTGGGCGTGGGGAGACAACAGCTATGGCCAGTTAGGTGATGAAACAACGACAAATCGTTTGACACCCGTATCCATCACACTACCTTGAGGCTGAAAGGTCCGGAATCGATGCCAGACGATTGGAGGCTGAGATTATATAGACTACCATCTGCATGGTGGCCTACAAGACAAGCTCCTCAATGAAGCTAGTAAGCTGGTTCAGGGTTGAACAGGGCCGCACTTCATGGCAGTATGGGGCGTATGTAAAAATTTCGCTGTCTGCTGTGCCCCAAATAATCTCCGATTCAGGATTCAGCCATATTAATCTCCGGCAGCGGTCCCTCATTTCACTGAGTATTTTGTCTTCCGGATTCAGGTAATTTGTGCGTGCATCTCCAATGATGATGAGGGTCGTTTTCTTCAACAAGATATCCATGTAATTGCGCTTGAAATGGCGGAAGGTTTCGCCATAATCAGTAGGGGCATTGTAATTGACATCAGTCTGTTTTAGTACGATGTCAATGGCCTCGTTAATTTCATTCTCTTCGAAAATCTTTGTCACTTCTGTCAGCCGGTCTACAAATACAAAACTGTTCACCTTATCGAAGCAGTCCTGGAGGGAGTACAGTAAGTTTAGCATGAAGCGGGCCGCTGACCACACGGAGCTTGATACATCACATAGTGTGACGATCTGTCCCTTCCGTCGCGCTTTATTACGGTACCGGATTTCAACCGGCACACCGCTATAGCGGCCTGCCGCCCTGATGGTTTTCTTCACATCGAGGCTGCCGCGATTCTTGACGGCAAAGCGTCGGCTGGCCATATTTTTCAACTTGCGCACCAGCTTGTCAATGGCATCCCGCATTTCTTCTAATTCTTGCTCCGTAAAGGTTGAAAAAAATCTTTCGCCGAACTTCTTCAGGGTATGTTCGTATGACTGATTTCTTATGATATTATCTGTACCGGTCATGGGCTCGAACATCAGTATGGATCGTGCGTTTGATAAGCGCTTCTCGAAATATCCTACCATGGCTCTGCGGGACGATTCGTCCAACCCCAGCGGATTTTTATCCATCAGTACAGCCAGAGCACTCGATGTATTCATAATCGCCATCAATACCTTTAGACGACTTGCGAGTGGCGCAAGATTGAACTTGTCGATCTGGGGAGACTCAAGCGTTTCCATGCGGATATCGCGAATTTCACGCAGAAGGACAAGGGGGCTTGCTGCAAGAAAATCAAAGATAGCTTCTCGAATCGAACCGTTGCCGAAATCCTGCCTGAGCAAATTGGTCATTTGGGTAATTCGGTCATTCAGAAGGCTTGCCTCGTTAGCGTCGCTTGAATCGGTATGCATCTCACGGAAAAACAGAGAATACATGCGGTCAAAGTGGTTCATCTCGCGGGTGCTCTTTGCGAAATTTGCACGCAGGGTCGCCCGGAACTGGGGTTCATTAGCTGCATTGATCCATTCAAGTTGGGAAAGGCAATCGAGTACTTCCGATGTCGAAATGCGCATGCCGGATGACCTGAAGCAATCAACAAATTTCAAGATAAGACCAACCATATTATTCCATTTACTGGATAATCCTGCCCAGATTTTTGCGTACCTTTTCTATATCCGCCTGGTATTTACAGATGACATTCAATGTTTCGGACAGGATTTCAGGGGTAAGGTCATTGACCTGCAGCGCAATGAGGGATTGTGCCCAGTCAATGGTCTCCGAGATGCTGGGGCTCTTCTTTAGATCTAGAGTGCGAATCTTGCGGATCGAATTGACCAGGTTATCTGCCAGTTTTTGCTCGATCTCAGGGATCTTCAGCCGAACAATTCGGACCTCGACTTCCCTTTCGGGATAATCGATATACAAATGGACACAGCGACGCTTCAATGCATCACTCATGTCACGGTAATTGTTTGAAGTCAAGAGTACAAAAGGTATGTTTACTGCCTTCCTCGTGCCCAATTCGGGGATAGATACTTGAAAATCGCTCAGTAGCTCGAGAAGAAACGCTTCAAATTCCGGGTCGGATTTATCAACCTCGTCGAGCAGTAACACGACGGGATTTTTTGAGCTAATTGCCTGCAGCAGTGGGCGGGGCTGGATAAAGCGTTCCGAGAAGAAGGCGTCTTCTTGGGCGGCAATGCGGTCCACAGCCTTGGGAAGGGTATCCGCACCAGAGATGATGTCACTGATTCGCTCTTTCACCATCTGGGTGTAAAGGAGCTGCTTCGCGTACTCCCATTCATAAAGGGCCTTTGCCTCATCCAGCCCCTCGTAGCACTGCAGGCGGATCAAGTCCCGATCGAGACTACGTGCCACTGCCTTTGCGAGCTCTGTCTTGCCGACCCCTGCCGGTCCTTCCACTAGGACGGGTTTTTGCGTCGCATAGGCTAAGAAGACAACTGTGGCAATTTCCTGGGAAGGGATATAGCCAGCCTTGATCAGGCGTTCCTGGACATCTTCAACGTTCTTGAACTTCTCCATAGGCGCTCCTGCTTCGCAAGTGTTTAACTCATCGCACTAGAAAGATCGGCGGGACGGTCAGAATGATCATACTGAATAGGAAGTAGAACATGTCATTAAATGTAAACATGTAGGCTTGTCTCTGCATCACGCAGGAAATAACTACCAAGCTTCCACCACAACTGCATGTTGGACAAGTCCATTAAACGTGATATCTGGCTCCCGTGCGAGAATAACATGTCAGTGTAGTACCGAACTGCGTTAAATGTCCGAATGAACTGCTCAACCATCCTATCATGGGAACGATGATGGCATTTACAGCAAGGTAGGAGATAATAGAGCAGGCCGTTTCGCGCACCCACGGCGTACAGACTTCTGCGTATTTGATCCAAAAATGCATGGATAACGGACGTATCACCGATTGCCGTAAGCAGCATGAGCTTGATGATAGGGTCAATCGGCCACTTATTGATCGACTTGGCCATGGTAGGTCTTTTCAAATATCATCTATCAATGAGGATGGTCGGTATGACAGACATTCCGACTCTCAGGACATGTTCAGGGTCTGTTTTCTTGTCAAGAATAATCTTGACCGGGATTCGTTGCACGACTTTTACATAGCTTCCTGTGGCATTTTCCGGAGGGAATAGGGAAAACACGGAACCCGTCCCTGACATGATGCTGCCGACCTTCCCCCGGAAAGTCTTGTCTGGGTATGTATCAACTTCGATTTTAACAGTCTGTCCCGGCTTTACCTCCTCAAGTTGCGTTTCTTTATAATTGGCTATAATCCAGACGTCATCGAGGGGAACGACTGCCATGAGTGGCTGTCCGGCTTGGATCTGGTTTCCGACCTCAACGTTTTTTTTGGTGATATACCCCTCGGATGGTGCGTATAATTTCGTGTAACTCAATTTCAGATTCTCGGCCTGGTTGGCTTCTTCCCTTTGCTCGACAACCGATTTTTGGGAGTAAAGTGCTGATTCTGATTGACGGATTAACGTTTTCTGCGTTTCGAGGGCAGCCTCTGACTGCTTAAGCTGATCCCTTGCCGATTCCACCTGGGCCGCAGCTGAATCGTAGGCTGTCCTTGCCTTCTCCATGCGCTCTTCCGGGATGATATTCTTACTGAACAATTTAGTGGCGCGCTGCAAATCACTATCAGCTTGCTTGAGGTTGACCTCCTGAAGCTTCAGATTTGACTTCAATGCGTCAACACGGTAGTGAAGCTCCTCCAGTTGCTGTTTCGCGGCACTTGCCTTAAAAGTCAATTCGTTCATCTTCGACTGTTCGGCCCCCACGGAAGCTTCTGTTTCCTTGACCCTCACATTGTAATCCATCTCATCGATCTCTAGGAGGAGATCCCCCTGTTTCACATACTGGTCGTCCGATACATATATTTTTTTTACCGTGCCGAGCACCTTGGACGCAATAACGTGGATCTCACCCGTCACATAAGCATCATCGGTTGTCACGTGAGTCCTTCTGTATGATAAATAAAGGTAAAGCCCCAAAGATCCGACAACGACGAGTAGCACCAGGACAATGAGAAATAAGCGCTTTTTATTTTTGTTGCTGGACCCAGTTTCATTCGTCATAATTCACCTATGAAAACATCCCCGAGGATATGGCGTCTAATTCGATACTTAACGAGATGCATTTGGAAATCTGGTCACATTTTGTAGCATAACTGGGTTTTGATGTCATAGTGTTTTTTTATCCGGCGTGTGGTGGGGTAAAACGTGCGCGTTTTTTTCTTATGATACTTCTTTTGACCAGGCGTTCAGTGCCTGCAGGGCGCGCTGCGCCATTCGCATCCCTTTTTCTTTCTTCGGGCAGCGCCCTTCCAGAGGAGGGAAGAGGCCAAAGTTCATGTTCATGGGCTGAAAGTCCTCCGTGCGGGCCGTGGAAATATATTCAACAAGGGATCCGTGCGCGGTGGTCTTGGGTGGCGGGACGAATTTTTTCCCCTCCCTAATTGTAGCGAGGCTTAATCCAGCAATCAGTCCTATAGCTGCCGATTCAACGTACCCCTCGACCCCCGTGATTTGACCTGCGAAGTAAATATTGCCGTTGGACGTGAGTTGCAAGGTCTTGTTCAGAAGAGCCGGCGTATTGATGTACGTGTTGCGATGGATGCTTCCGTAACGGGCAAACTCTGCGCATTCCAAGCCGGGAATCCCCCTGAATATCCTTTTCTGCTCTGTCCAACTCAATCTGGTCTGAAAGCCCACCATATTAAACATGGTAGCATCCCGATTTTCCTGACGCAATTGAACTACCGCATAAGGGGGTTTGCCTGTTTTGGGATCCGTCAGTCCCACTGGTTTCATCGGGCCGTAAGCAAGGGTCTGCATACCACGGCGGGCCAGTACTTCGATGGGCAGGCAACCCTCGAAGAAGCGAGCATCTTCGAATGAATGTTTGGAGACAACATCGGCATTCAAGAGTTCTTTGTTAAACTGTTCATAAGTGTGCTGATCGAGCGGGCAATTCAGATAGTCACTCCCATTTTTGTCATAGCGGGATGCGCGGAAGACAGCATCATAATCGATGGAATCTCCCATAACAATCGGTGAAATAGAATCGTAAAAATACAGATAACGACTTCCGGTCAGGGACTGAATAAATTCCGCGAAAGCAGGAGAAGTAAGCGGTCCAGTTGCCACGATTACATGGCAGTCATCAGGAATCGAAGAGACTTCCTGCCTGAAGAGCCTAAATCTTTTTTCATGGCCTAATACGTTTTCAATGTATCGGGAGAAGGCGGACCGGTCCACAGCTAAAGCCCGCCCGGCTGGCACGGATGCCTGTGCAGCAGCATCCATGATGAGGGAACGAAGGAGACGCATTTCCTGCTTGAGAAGGCCTGCAGCGCTGTCGGTCAGGTTTGACCGCAGCGAGTTGCTGCATACCAACTCCGCCAGCAAAGGAGATTGATGGGCGGGCGAGAACACCAAAGGCTTCATTTCGTATAGATCAACAGGAAGCCCTCTCCTGATGAGTTGCCATGCGGCTTCACAACCTGCAAGGCCGCCTCCAATAATCATCACGGGCTTTTTGAAAGCATACATGGGTAAAGCGAGTCAGGCTTCAGCTTTGAAGCCGCAGTCCTTGTTCAAGCAGACTTTTTTTGTTGCGCCTCTATTGGTAACTTTTTCCACTAGGATTTTTGCGCCGCAGTTTGGGCAGTTTTCATTGATCGGGTGATCCCATGTTGCAAACTTACAAGCGGGGTACCTAGAGCAACCGTAAAACACCTTGCCTCTTTTAGTCGTCTTTTGAGTCAAAAAGCCGTCACATTTCTCTTTCGGACAAGGCACGCCAGTATTGATCGCCATGGTGTTTTTACATTCCGGATAGTTGGAACATCCGAGAAAACGACCGAAACGCCCCTGCTTGATAACCATCGGGTGTCCACATTCGCTGCACTTGACATCAATGGCTTCCTCGCCATTTCTTTGTCCTGACGCATCTTCTGAAGGAACATTCATGGTATTTTTGCAATCAGGATAATTGGAGCAGGCAATAAAGCGTCCATTCCTTCCCCACTTCATGACCATGGGGCTCTGGCATTTGTCGCAAACATAATCGGTGGGTGTTTCCTCTCTTTTGATGTTTCTCATCTCTGACTTGGCCTGCTTAAGCTCCTCCTCAAAGGCCCGGTAGAATTCATCCAGCGTGTCAATTCTTTTGAGCTTCCCCTCCTCAATGCTGTCCAGCTTATTCTCCAGAGCGGCTGTAAATTCGATATCCATGATGTGGGGGAAATTTTTGACCAACAAATCAGTGACCAGGACTCCGAGTTCAGTTGGGGAAAACCTTCCTTTTTCCAATGTGACGTAGGCCCTGTCCTGAATGGTGCTGAGAATCGTGGCGTAAGTGCTCGGCCTGCCAATTCCTTTTTCCTCCAGCTCTTTGACAAGTGTAGCTTCCGTAAAGCGCGGGGGAGGCTGCGTAAATTTCTGCTCTGGTGTAAGTTTTATAAGGTTTAAACGCTCTCCCGTGGAGAGTTCTGGCAAGGTCTTTGCGGAGCCGTATTCCTCTCCATTACCGTTGACCTGTTTTGCCGCACCCCCATGGTTTTCCCCACCGTTTTCATCTTTTCCTTCTTTATACAACGTCATGTATCCATCGAAAGTCATGATGGAACCCTGAACACGGAACAAACAGCGCCCAGCCTTGATGTCAATGGTTGTCTGATCGAATGTGGCGGGATTCATCTGGCTGGCAACGAATCGGTTCCATATCAATTCATAAAGGCGAAACTGGTCAGCCGTGAGGTGTTTTTTTATGTCCTGAGGTCTGAAGGACATGGATGAAGGGCGAATAGCCTCATGAGCATCCTGGGAGGTTGCGCTGTTTTTATAGGTTTTCGGTTTAGTCGGCAGGTACGCGCCACTATAATTTTCCGTGATGTATTTTCGCGCTTCGTTGATCGCCTCCGAAGCGACTCGGACCGAATCCGTTCTCATGTAAGTGATGAGGCCGACAGAGCCTTCGTCTCCAAGCTCGATACCTTCATAAAGTTTTTGTGCAACAGTCATGGTTTTTTTTGCGGAAAAGCGCAGCCAGCGGAAAGATTCCTGCTGCAGCTTGCTTGTCGTAAACGGAGGAGGAGGATTGCGCTTGATTTCTTTCTTATCGATTTCCGATACGATAAACGCAGATTGTTCCAACTCGGATAACAATCCACGGGTTTCTTTTTCATTTTCAAGCTTGGCCTTTTTCCCGTCTATTTTGATGAGACGTGCATCGAAGGAGGGTGGATTTTCCCCTTCCAATGTGGCCAGGATGTTCCAATACTCTTCCTTAATGAAATTTTTGATCGCCTCTTCCCTTTCACAGATCATGCGGACGGTGACAGATTGGACACGGCCTGCACTCAGGCCGCGCTTAACCTTTTCCCAAAGAAGAGGACTGATTTTGTATCCCACGAGACGGTCAAGAATTCTTCTTGTTTGTTGTGCCTCATACTTATTGACATCAAGGTCATGCGGATGGCGGAGCGCTTCTAGAACGGTGTTTTTTGTTAGATCATTGAACAGGATGCGTTTGATCTGCTTGTTCTTTGATCCAATCTCTTGGGCGATGTGCCAGGCTATCGCTTCTCCTTCGCGGTCTGGATCCGGCGCGAGGTAAATATTGCGTATAGACTTAGCCGTCTTCTTCATTTCTGAGACGACTTTTTTCTTGGCATCGATGATTTGGTACTCTGGCTCAAAATTGTTCTTCAGATCGATACCTATAGTTTTCCTTGGAAGATCCTTAATGTGACCCATGGAAGCACGGACTTCATAGTCAGCACCTAGGTATTTCTTGATAGTTTTAACCTTCGTTGGCGACTCTACGACAATTAACGTTTCAGGCATGAAACCCCCTCATCCCCTAAAATAAATTTTCCCCCGGGCAATCTGCGGATGATCCCTTTGATTTTCCGTGAAATAAATGTTTCAAAAGTATGACTATGAGCATATCTAATATAGTGGTCGTACCATTTACGTCAAGTGTCTTGCCCGGCAATAGTGCCTAAATAGCTTTTTGTTGCCGGTTTACCGAGTCAACGGGCAACATCTCTATTATTTGTCGAGTTTATACGTTTTGTGCATGCAAGGCATAATCGCAAACATTCCTCTGCAGCTTACAGCGGCCGTTATCGAATTGCGCCATGTTTTCTTCCCCAGTATACCAACCACCTTTTAAAGCATGCCCTCTTTGGTCAATTTGGTCTTGCCTTTTGATCCGACGGAATCTATGAAACCCAACACGGTGCATACTTCACGAGCCTGCTCGAGTAAGAGGTTTGCCGTAGGGAACAGGCCGCTCTTTTTTTACGTTTCTGCAAAAACGACCCAGGAGACATGCCACCGGTGATCTGATTCTGAGATTAGAAATTAAGTGTAACGGGCTCAATTCCAAGTGAAGATTCGAATATGACTCGCTTTAATGCAAGCCAGAATCAGAATTCGTTGGGCATTAAGTCATTTGCCGCCTTACCGAAAAAGTTGCCGGACGGTATATAGGGCTACTCATGGTATGTCAAGCCCTTTCAGTCAAAAAACATTGCGTTTCGATGAGGAATTGGGTTAGGAAAAGCATGCATTTCGGAAATAAAAGCTATGCAAAGAAGAATTATCATTCTACTGATTTGCCTCGCTTGGTTATTTGTGTCTGCAACTGAGGCCTCTGCTGAGCAGTCCACAAAATTGATTCAAGGCGAGGGAAGTCTAAAACATGCGCCCGAATTTGAGATGAACGGCGATGAAAAACCTGCATTTATCGTGAGTCCAGAAGAAATTCATTTTGGTGCCATCCATCCAGGGGAGGGTGTAAAAGGAATCATATTATTGAGAAATGAGGGACTGGGGGAGTTAAAATGGTCGGCCGCAGGCTTGAGCGGCTGGACAATCATAGAAAACCAGGATATCTCCGGATCACTAGAGAATAAGCCAAAGGAAATACGGATACATGTAAGTTTTTTGGAAAGTGTTTCCGGATTGGACTTAATTCCTCAAGGCAGGCATCTTTACCCGGTCCAGTTCAGCATTGAAACGGGCGACAAAAGGTTCGTCGGCCGGAAAGACATGGAGGCTGGAGATTATCGTGAGTCCATTCAGCTCACTTCTCCATCGGGCAGCAAAACTGTATTTGTAGATTTTAAAATAGATCCACAGGTGAGGGAGCCACAGATATCCGTCGCTCCAACCCGTCTTGACTTTGGCATAATTCCATCCGGCCAACAGTTCGAAAAGAAAATCAGAATTTCAAATTTGGGAAATGGCATTTTAAAATGGCGAATTCGGGATGATGCGGGCAGCGTGATGGATGAATCACTGATGCCGCGCCGTGGCCGCTATATTTCATTCTGCAACGAGGATGTGAAGGGGAGGGGATTCTACATCGTGCCCGTAGGCATGAAGGATTCCTTGGAAATTTCTGGCCGATGGCTGGAGGAGGATGGTTTTCCTCTTCAAACACCAACTTCTGGTACTATGAAATTCCGGTTCACGGGATATGGCTTCAGTCTATTCATATGGAGAGGACCTGACGCTGGTCTAATGAGCATATATGTGGATGATGCGATACTGGGTCAATATGAATGCAAAGCAGATCGGAAAGTATCCGCAGAGATCGTAGTCGCAGAAAACATGGTCGATGGTCCGCATACCGTCATGCTTACCTTTGGCCAGGGACGCCTCACCATTGAAGGTGTGCGGATCTACGGGCCTCATGTAAAAACCGGCAAAACAGGATGGATGACTGTTGTTCCTGACTCGGGCGAGATATCAAAACAAGTCAATTTTGTGAATATACGAATGGACACGAAAGGAATCGGCCCGGGGGTGTACACGGAGCCGGTCTGCCTCACTTCAAATGGTGGAGATTCTATTATTGAAGTATCGGTTGAAATAAATAATGATAAATTATCTAAAGAAATAGATATTTATAGATTTATAAAGGGTAGAAATTATCTTTTTTCGGCTAATCCTCAAGCCGAGGCAAAAAGACTACATGAATATGGGTATCGAAAGCAAGGGATTGCCTTCAGGCTTTTTCCTAAAGGAACACCAGGTACAACCCCATTTTATCGATGGTACAATGCCAGATTGGGCTGTCATTTCTATGCGTACGAGGGAAAAGCAAAAATGATGAACCTCAGCGGCTATACGATGGAAGGGGAAATTGGAAATATCGCCACATCAAAGCTAACCGGGACCAAGGAGCTATATCGCTGGTATCATCCCTCTAAGAGATGCTACTTTTTTACAACTGATCCAAAAGGAGAAGATGTTGCAAAGAAAGGGTATAAATTTGATGGCATTGCGGGTTATGTAAAATGATTACATCTTGACAAAAGTTAGTCATAAAGCTATTCACCAAAAACTTTTTTTAGAAATCTGGTATTGTTGCTATTATTGATTCTCTTCTTTTTAAGGGGCCTCTGTGAATATTTATTATAAGACTGTCTGTTCAAAAGGTTGCATGCACGTAAGTCACCGTGGCAATCTTACGGATTCTTTTCAAAATAAGTCAACCTAAACTCGATTTAGGATCTATTATAAAAATATGTAAAGCAATTTGCGCCTGTAGCTCAGCTGGATAGAGCAACGGACTTCTAATCCGTAGGTCGAGAGTTCGAATCCCTCCAGGCGCACCAGTAAATTCAGGGAGTTAGCCATTTGCTACCCCTTCAAAATACACACTTGGTCAACGTTTTGGTCAACAATTTTCCATGGATTGTCAGATTGGTTGTTTTTCACCTGACTATCCAGCCATGAAGTATATCTTGCCATAGCATGATGCAGATCGTCCTCGGACGGCGACATATAGTGTGCGTCCATTCCCTGCAGGCTATGCCCGACGATCAGATCACGATGCACCTTATCAACCCCGGCATTGAGCAAATTTGTTTTGAATGTGCGTCGGATATCGTGGAAGATGATCCCGCCGGATATATCCCGGCCATACTGAAGGCCAGCTTCTTTACAGGCGGATCGGAATGATTTTTTCAGTCCGACTTTTCCATTGATCGGTTTGTTGTGGTAAGTGAAAACATATTCGTGATGGACTACCTTCATATTCCGTATCGCATCAAAAACTTTTTGGACATGATGATTGATCGGAATCATTTTTGTACGTGATTCTTTGGTCAGTTCGGCCGGGAGGCGAATCATGCCCTTATCAATGTAACTCCACTTCAGACCACGAAGTTCGCCCAATCTCATGCCGGTATTGTATGCTACGATGAGAATATCCCTCAAGTGTGATGGTGTATTCGGACATTGGAGAATCTTCACATAGTCGCTGATCCCGAGGATCTGCCGTCTGGCATTCCCGGCTTTCTTCAGCTGACGTCTGATCTTCCGGAATGCCTTGACCGTACGGCCATCCACGATGTCATTGTCAAATGCCTTGGTGACCATGGTCTTGACGATACTGGTTTCCATGTCAACCGTTGCAGGCGCCATACCATCGTCATTGAGTCTTTTCTGCTGATAACTCTCAATGTCAATGGGCTTGAGAGTGCTCACGATCCGGTTTCCATATTCATTGGTGAAGTTAGCCATAGCCTGTTTCACCCGCTGATACGATGATAAATTCGCAACCGATGGTAAAGCGAGATACCAGCTTTCAAGCTCTGAAAAGGTCATTTTCTCGGCCGGCATCTTTTCCAGGATACTCGGGTTCTCGTATCTTTGTGCTCCACGTTTGCCATGTGCGGCATTCGCCTCTTCCACTTTACACCCAGCAAACTCCCGGCGCTGTTTCCCGTTAGGCAGTCGATAGCTGATCCAATACCGGACCCTATCTTTTCGTTTCTTTGCTTTGATCAAATCCTCGCCACAGGCACAGATCCGGTTCTTGACGGCTTGCTTTCTGTGGCACGTAGGACATTCTGCTAAGATTGCCATGTTCATCCTCCTTCCTTGCTGTCAAAAAAAAACCCCGTGCCAACGACACAGGGCTTAATAGACATTATAATCCTGGCCTTTAGCACATTTGTATAGCGGAGCAAGTAGCGTATAAATTACCGCTTGTTATATGTTGTATAACAAATAATTATGAAAAAGTCAAGCTATTAATAGCGCTTTCTTTGTCGAGAAGATACTTCCTAATCAAGCCGTTTCTCATGTCTTGGCATCTATCTTCCGTCATATGGCATGTCCAAATCACAGTCGTCAAAGAAGCGGCCCAAGCCGCCCGAACGCGCAAAGGTCATGCAGAGTGCATCTGCAAAGTTCGGAGAACGCTTAAGGACTTCCCTCATGTCTTTCTTCGACATTATCTCAATCTTCCCAGAATCGGTATTGTATGTTGGTGCTGATAGCTCCTCAATTAGCATCTCATTCGGAGGCAACATGGCACCCGGATCAGTACGTAGCCACTCTCGGCATTCCCACCATAGCTGGTCTCTTAGGATGCGGAACTTTCCCATATCGGTTTCGATGGTCGGGCGTTCAGCTACCTTGACACCGATAGCCGTACATTTATAAAGCTGCATGTGCGGAGCGACGCCAGCTCCAACTCCCGTGGCATCGACATTTGCACGAGTAATCCCGGCATGCGTGTTATACCAATCAACGGCGCGGGAACCCGTCGTGATTGTATCCACACCACTCCACGCCGTAAATTCTGTGAGGTATCCACCATATCGGGCAACTGCCACGTTGAGATCATTGCCCATTTCAGCAACATCAAGGCCCATGACACCGGTGGTACCCTCGGGCGGTACGTCGCCGTGTTCGGCCACGTAGACGTCATAACGGGCCCTGGCTCTGGAGATCCACTCGCGGGATATCAACTGATTGGTACCCTGGGCCGGATACTCTCCCAGGACCATGTACGAGAATGCCGGATTTGTTATCTTTCGTTCACCCGGAGGTAAAGGGGCATAGCGGCCACCGCTTGGCCTGGGTGCGGTCGCTCCAACTAAAAAGTTGGGCAGCGTGAAGCAGGACTCTTGGTCAACCTTTTCGTCCGGATTTAATAGCCGTGTCCACTCATTGATCCTGCGGACTGTATTGTCTCGGGTTACGGCTCCAGGAATTACGTCTTTGCCCTCTACGACATTCGGGTGCCGTAGCGCCGACAGGTGAACGACGTTCGCCGTCTGATCCCGTTGCATCCTCCAGACAGCTCCCGATGCGTGCCTGGGGTTCAGGAAGATCAAGAGCCTAACCTTTCGGCCTCCGGACATACAGGACTCAATACCCTTATAAACCTCATCGGGAATTGCATCTCCTTCGTCCAGGACAAACAGCAGATGCTCCTGGTGCTTACCCGAGAACTTCGCCTCCCGTTCCTCTGCAGTCCCCGAGGATGGTATAGTCACGCCGGTGAGGAAGTCCTCGGGGCCTCGGCGGATATCCATTGTCGTAATGGTATCGGCTTTGAACAGATCCGGATGCTTGGTAATGACGGAGCCGATCTCGCCCCAGAGAATATTCTTCAGGTTCTCCATGGGAGGGGCAGCAGCGGTGAATACCTTGCAGTCAGGGTGACACTTATAGAACCAGACAGCGACCCGGGCTCCACCATGCGACTTACCAACAGCATTGCTTGACACTGCAACCGTGATCTGGTTGTCGCGTACCGACTCCATCATCTTGACGACGTCATCCGTGATCTTCTCGCCTAGCACTTCAGTACAGAAACCTACCGGATCTTCTTGATAACGCCGATAATCCGTTTCCGCACCGAATTTTTTATCAATTGATAGTAATAGATCCTCGAAGAGCGCTTCTTTCCTTAAGCCGCTGGATGATTTTTTCTCTAACATCATGATCTACCTCACCTATGATTGTTAATACTTCTCTCTGGAAATCGGCCACGGCTTCCAAGTCATATAGGGTCTTGAATATCTCCAGTTGCAAAGTTAGCTGGCCCCTGATCTCCCGCATGGCGTTGAGGGTAACCGCGTGATCCCTGGCAGCTATGGCCTTATCCAGGAGCTCCCTGGCCTTTCGATTGATATCCTGCAGCTGCTCAATGGCGTTCAGATTCTTATCTATGACCTCGTGCGCCCGCTCCAGGGAAACACTCTTTACGACGGAGAGATTCAGCTCCTTCTTGGCCTGGCTGATCGCTCCCTCGGTGACCCCGAAAACTTGAGCGCACTCCCGTTGAGTTTTACCTGAGCGAAGTAGTTGAGATAATTTGACTCTGTCAATTTTCCCGTTTGACATTTACTAAACCTCCTCTAAACCTTTAGTTCGATGTATTGGGCCAAACCCGAAAGCGATCTTGCCCCGCAGAAAGGGCAGGGACCGGCATACTCGCCATAAGTGCCTGCCACTTCCCGCAGGGGATTCCGCCTTTGTACAAGTTTTCCGCTCAACCGAGTAATTTTGATGCAGCCATTTACAACTTTCAGCCATTCGCATCCTCAGCGCTAGGCATTAATCTACGAAATATTTTCAACATATATTCATCGTCGTCGAGGATCACACAATCGCGACACTCCCAGCTACTGCCAGGATTACCAAACGCTAGAGCAACCGAAGATATTCTCTCCGCTTCCTCTTCTCCAAATTGGTCAATCAACCAGCTCTCAGTATCTTCGGGGCATATCTCGCATGCCTCTCCATAAGCGTATGACACTTGTTCATCAAAGGGTCCAAGTCGCTTCCTCCAACGCTTTATGAGATAATCCCCTTCAGAATTACCGACGAGAGGATCTCCGACCTTACCAAAGGGCTTCAGTTTGCTAATGTGCTTACCGCAGCACATACACCGATCATCTTCTGGCGGGAAATCGAAGCAAGCAATATCTGGAAGCGACCTTAGATATTCCTCTTCACTATTTATACAACCAAGAAAAACACATGTACTCGTCTCAAACAGTTCTTTTTCCATAAGTAATATCTCCTTTCGTTTTGGCTAGTTATCCTTAAGCTTTCGGTAAGCAATTCACTTACCCCCTGAAGCCGCTTTTCTAATATTTCTATAGAACGTCCCTGAACTTCTTGGCCTGCTCATTAAAATACATCTTGACACCGCCCTCGGTGCCAAACTCCCGGTTCTTCTTGACATACAAAACCATGTCCGAAACACTTTTCCCCCTTGTTCTGGCCTCTTCCTTTTCCTCATCTTCAGGCCGCCATACGATCAAAACGTTATGTGCAAGGTCCGTGATATGACTTGATCCCCGAACATCAACCTTACCCGGTTTTTCTGTGTCCTTGGCACCCTTGCGTGGATGGGCGACGAGGTGAACATGACAGTTGAACTTCTTGCAGAAAGATAAAAGGCCGGAAACGAAAGACTTCTGTTCGCTGAGTTCATCCCCGCCTGGAAGTGAGATTCTCATAAGGCTGTCAATAACAAAGTGCTTTACATCGTATCTCCTGGCCGCATATTCGAAGACCTCCATCAGCTCCTTCGGAGTGACCTCCTCGTGGGTATTAACGACGAAAATCTTATTGTTAAACCACTGCAGGGTTTCCGAAATAGCTACGGGTGCAGGATTGGAATTTTCACGGGACTGGATGATCGCCCACCGTAAATATCTTTTGGCCGGCATTTCAAGAGAGGCAACACAGGATCGGATGCCTTTATGCGCCAGGTCAATCACAACCTGGTTTAATATTGTGGACTTTCCGGCCCCATTCCTGCCAGACCAGATAGTCAATTCGTCGTTTCGCCAGCCCTTCAATATCTGCGTTAGCTTGTCCCAAGGCGTTGGCGTGCCTTCCAGTGCATGGGGATTCTTAAAGAGCTCCTGAATCTCATTTTCAAACTGTGAAGGGTTAGCCAGAGTCGCCGGGATATATTCAATTGCGCCATTGAAACATACTTCGATGTCTTCTTTGGAGACATTCCTTACCAAGCACTCATTGGCGTCTTTGAATGGCAGGACCACACCCCTGCAGCGCCATGCCCCGAGTTTATGAACGAGCTCCTTGGCCGCAGTTAATCCAGCGTTGTCTCCGTCGAAACAAATATAGATGACCTTGAATGTTTCTAGATAATCCCACTCGCTCTCGATCCATTGAAAGTTTCCCGCTCCCATGGGAACTGATACCGCTTCAATTCCATACTGGTGCAGGGCCATTGCGTCGTATTCACCTTCGCAAATGACAAGGGTTTCATCGAAAATCTGATCCCTATTGAACAGCACCGGCTCAGCACCTTTCTCTGTCCACATCTTGTGCTTGTCAGAAATGGACCGATATTTGACATTGACCAAGGCACCACCCTTAAAATACGGGAGCATGACCGTATCATTGTCTTTCGCCCCGACCTTAAAATGGCTTATGGTATCATCCGTGAATCCCCGTTTGCGGAGATAGTCGATAACCGAACTCTGGGGTTTCTCAATTACCGTCTTTGGGATCGTATAGTTTCGTTTAGGTTTCCAGCTTGCAAACACGTCTTCACTGTAGAGACGTTCCGGCTCGTCTCCGAGCAGCCTTTGGAGGTCCCGAAACGATCCTTTCACTCCGCAATTATTCAGGTGATAGCAGTTAAAGGCACCGTTCTTCAGGCCGACAGCAAATTTCTTCTCCCGATCATCACAGAACGGGCAATTCATAATGGCCTCGCCTCGTTGTTCCTTCCAGATAAACCCTTTTTTATTTAGGTATTCAGGTACTGAAATCATAAATAACCCTCCCAGTGTGCGTACTCGTCTTTCTGTATGGTTGGCATTGTTCCTTGAGACTTCATTTTCATAAGTAACTGATCAAACTGCTTTCGGAGTTTGGCCGTGGAAAGTATATTTGATTGCCAGAAATGATCCTCCTGGCACCAATCAATGACCGCCCGGATATCTTCAGGGCTTCGATTATCTACCCGGATCATCAAATCAATCGCCTTAGCCCAGGCTTGAACATCTGGTTTTTTATAATTCGGATTTCGGCTAATTATTTTTTCGAGAAGTATTTCCGATAGTCGGATCTCGATAGAGTCCGACGAGAAGGTTTTTACTTCTTTACATTCTTTATATTCTTGTCTGTGTTCCTTGGCTGTTCCTTGGCTGTTCCTTGGCTGTTCCTTTGGCTGTCCCTTTTATCTGGACCTGCCTGGTAAATATGCCAATTTATTATATAAATTATAGAATAATGGGTGTCCCGTTGGATGTTCAAAATTTCGAGTTTTTCTAATTTCAACATTCGCTTCCATACCGTGGTTGCTGGCATATGTAGCTCCCTGGCAGCTGATTCACGGCCAAAAAGAAAACTGCCAGGCTGGAGTTTAACTTCTGTGAATCCCTGGCCTATCTTGATGGTTACCCATGTTTCTTTATGATTTGCTCGGATAAGACACCAGACAAAGACCTTTAATAGGCCCACATTTTTAAAGACGGGCGAATCATAAATCTTCCGCCACAGTTTCACATACCCCCGGTTCATAACTGATACTCCCAGGGGTCACTGAAGCGCGTCCACATTCGCATATGGATTTCCACCTCGGGAAATGGCATCTTGAAGGCAACCTCTCCCTTCCATTTTAGAGATACGGATACGATATCCGTTGCCCTGTTTATAAATCGCGCCACTGTTGGCTTTCCGGGAACTTGGTCAACAGCTTGACAACAGAAGCCTGGCATTCCGCCCCCATTTTCTCGGTTTAACAATGGGTTTTCATATGCTTGTCTATCCATTCAGTTGGCTCCTCCTTTCTTCACAAGACTGGCGATATAGGAGTCCAGATCCGACCGTCGAAAAAGTACCCTTCCATCGACTCGAACGGGCCGGACCGGAAATGGCTTTACGGCTTTACGACTTAATCCATTTCGTATGGTCTTCGGGCTAATTCCCAGGTACGAAGCGGCTTCCTCAACGGGCAGCATAGACCTGGCAGATGCTTTCAGATCCGTTCTCAGCCTTTGAATCTCTGACAGTATCACTGAGAGCGGCTCCTTCAGTTCGGCCGGGATATTCTCGAAATTAGATTGAAGTTTATCCATATTTTACCTCCCTCTGCTTTGTCCGTAGCCTCGAATGCTACCTTCCCGCTCCATAATTCGAGAGTGAATTCAAGATATTACGTTTCTCTGCCATATGCACTCCGCTTTGCACTTTTCTGGCCTATATAAGGATCTATAGTTTTCAGGAGAGAAACGTGGGAATATATTTTGGAATGCTGATAAGTAGATATCCAGTGGGATGACTCACGTTTCCCTGCCTATATGCTCCTCCTTACATTTTTCGGGCCTTATATAAGGATCTATAGTTTTTCAGAGAGAGACGTGGGAAAATATTTTGGATTTATTTTTGGGACTGGATTTTTTTCAAAAGAGTTTTGTACTTATAGCGAACTTGATCTTTCGTGAGATTATATTTTTCTGCAAGCTTATCTAAAGTGAACTCCCCGCTATAATCTAGAAGGAATCCTAAATCTCTTTCTGAGATATTCGCCTTTTTTACAAGATCTTGCAGGTCGTCGGACCTGATGGATGTCGGTTCTTCTGTTATATTACCAATGCTCCGACGCAAATATTTCTCGTCTCTCGGAACAAACTCAGGCTCATCATCGTCCGTTGAAGATTCAAGGGATTCATCAAGAGGAACCGTGGCATCGTAATGTTTTCCCAGGGCACGCTTGGTATCATTAGGGTTCGTTAAAGCTTTAAGGAATACATCAAGAGGAACCGCGGCATCGAAACGTTCTTCCACAGCAAGTTCGTCATCATCAGCGTCATTTAAAGCATTAAGGAATTCAAGGTATATATCAAGAGGAACCGTGGCATCGTAATGTACTTCCAGAGAATAGTGATCACACAGCATCTGGTAGAGTTTCCCAAAAGCGAAATTCAATTTCTCGCCCCCAAAAAGCCATGTGGTGAGATTTTGTCGGGGCCCCATCTTCTGGGGTCTGTAACAGGCACTAAGAATCCGAGCAGCTCTTGTACCACCCGGTTTCGTAAACTCAATATTGCTGTTAATCGGTGTGTATGGATCTAGTAACGTATCAAAGAAAGGCGCAATTAGGTTCAAAAGCTCTTCGTTTATCACAACGATAAATAACTGTATCTCTCTAGCCTGCTCGGGTTGCAGGAGAGCTTCCATATTTTCGAAAAGCTTAATACGCTCCTTAAGCTTAATATGCTCCTTATTTACATGGACCACGCTATCCCAAGGCCCAAAACAATCTATTACTTGGATCATGGATTTTACTATTTCGATTATTTTCTGTACATTATTTGGTTCTTTACAAGATTCTTCGAGGTTATTCTGATAGGCCACATACTTGTCGATAATTCCGGGAATGTATTCACCATAATAATGGAGCAACACATCGTAAACCGCGCGGGGGAGAGGTAGAAAATCAGATTTCTTCCCCTCTATTAGCGAGTCCAGCATAATCTTGGGAGTAAAACCCATTATGATGAACGTCAAATAGATTTTTGCAAGTTGACGAACGTCTTTCGCATCCGTCCATGGACGACATTCATCAGCACCTGGATGAAAGTTCTTATCATCTACTATCCATTTCATCCCCCTCAATACATTGATACGAAGGTCCTCACTTTTGGTTAGATCTTCTTCTTCTGACTCCTTCTTATTCAATACATCCATGAAAGTTTTCTTATCTGAAGTTTTACGTTTCACCCGATATTCAATTATATGCTTTACTCTTTGAAAAGTTTCTGGCGATGCAGCTCTACCTTCGTAAAGGGAGATTAATTTTTTGCTTGCCTGATTGTCGCCATTCTGTGCCCTCTTGATCGTGTAACACACGAGGATCTGATCCAATAAACTTTTACTCTGTATTCTCTCTTGGTTCAGATGCGGTAGCCAATCCCTGTATAACTCGTGCACCGATGTGCGAACCATAGCCCCATGTGCTAAAATGGCGGGAGTCTTTTTTACTTCAGGCAAGAATTTACTGTAATCGACATAAATTATTTCAGCCCGAGTATTAAGATCTCTAAAGTTGTCTAATTTCCAATTTGGCTCAAAGTCCCAATGGTCAGGTGTCATTTCAAGCGATGAGAGATCAAGCTCTTCCTTAAGATTGATGTAATCTTCCCGAGCAAATTTATGCCATCTCTCATATAATGAAGGATCAATTTGCATATTGACAATTGGCTCCAAAAGAAGTTTGAGTTTCTCTTCTCTACTAAGCTCATTATTACCCCGCACTTCGTTGACAGCCTTTAAATATCTGTCAAGATTCTCTTCTAATTGATTCCGTTCCATTTTCGTTCTCCGATAATTGTTTTGCTCACAGATTGCAGCTCTCCATGCTCGTGTATAAATTAAGATATCGCAGTTTTATGCAGGCTTTTTCCTATATTATTTTGCTACCTTGTATTCCGAGAAGTCAATCCATAAAACAAACATCTTATAAAGATTGCTTGGCCAATATCATTTACTCGTAGTGATCACTCAGCTAATATTCTGGATCATATAAACGATTTATCATGACTCAGATGATATAGAATCTCCTCCTTGACAAAATTCTTTGTAAAGACTATTACTTACATGCATTTTCAAAATTATATCAGATACAGCGTTGGATCTCCAGAACCTTAACCAGGATTGCCTTGCCATGGGCGATTGCTGAAACCCCGTTACTCGAAAGATGGCGGGGTTTTTGTTATAGAGTTTGATAAACATGAAAGTAGTGACCGCAGCCATTCTTATAAAGGATCAAAATATACTTATAGCCCAGAGAAAGGTTGGCGATAAATTAGCCAATAAATGGGAATTCCCAGGGGGAACAATCGAAGATGGTGAATCTCCGGAACAATGCCTAAAACGTGAAATAAAGGAAGAATTCGATATTGATGTAAGTGTCGGTGAATATATTGGAGAAAGTGTCTATCACTATAATCATGGCTCTATTCGGTTATTGGCATATAAGATTTATTGGGTAAGTGGAGATATTCAACTCAAAGCTCATAAGGACTATAGGTGGGCTTCGATTGATCAGTTAACTAACTATGACCTTGCTCCTGCTGACGTTCCAATTGCAAAGGAGTTAATCAAAAATGATCGGCAAAATAAAAGGAATTAAGGTTGGTAAAATTTTCGAGTCCAGACGTGAGCTTCACGATGCTGGTGTTCATAAAGGATTACAGCAGGGAATAGGTGCTGCTGGTGAATCTATTATTCTTTCTGGCGGCTACATAGATGACATAGACGATGATGACACAATTATTTACACAGGAGAAGGTGGCCGGAGTCCAAATACAGGACGGCAGATCGCCGATCAGACCCTTACGAGAGGCAACCTTTTTTTGGCAAAACACTTCCAGGAAGGAAATCCAATAAGAGTATGTAGAGGCTATACTCTCGACTCGCCATATGCTCCCAAAACAGGGTACCGATATGATGGTTTGTATCGAATCGAAAGTTGTTGGCAGGAAACTGGAAAGGATCTTTTATAATTATACTTGTTTTCATCTCTCTGTATAAAACAAGGCATTGTTTTGTATTTTAATTAACAGAAATTGGCCTGATGGTGAGTGTTAATGCAGGTATTGAATTCTTCGTTTAACCGGC
>Ga0326728_10006235_pt1 | contig 32364 bp, 30 predicted proteins | sample MB3enrmetagenome_FD_207602 | JGI IMG/M metagenome (GOLD analysis project Ga0326728, IMG submission 207602) | Lab enriched peat soil microbial communities from McLean, Ithaca, NY, United States - MB31MN | ecosystem: Environmental > Terrestrial > Soil > Wetlands > Peat | place: USA: New York... | reverse complement strand
CCATCTCGACCCCGGTGCGGTCGACGGTGCTCGCTTCCGCGCGGACCCGGACGCCGCGGGCGGACACGGTGAGGGTCACGGCGCTGTGGGTCAGGGGGACCGTGTGGCAGTGGGGTATGAGCTCGGGGGTGCGTTTCATGGCGAGCAGACCGGCGAGCTCTCCGGCGGCCATCGGGTCTCCCTTCTCGACCGTTCGTTCACGGATGGCGCGACGGGTCGAGGCCTTGAGGGCCAGCTCCCCTACGACCACCGCCTGACGGGGGACCCGCGGCTTTGCTCCCACGTCCCGCTGCTGGGCCATCGGTCCGCTCACTTACCGGACGGGCGACCGGCCGCGAGATGGGCGAGCACGGCCTCGAGCTGGATCCGGTCGGAGGCGCCCTGGGCGAGCCGGAAGTCGACCTCCCCCAGGTACTCCAGGAGCCGAACCTTTTCGCGCGCCGGGAGGACCGCGTCGCCGATGTCCGGAAGGTAGCTGTGGATCGCGCGCAGGATCTCCTCGCCCGAGGCACCGCGCTCCGAGAAGAGGCGGTAGAGCCGGTCCCGAGCGTCGAGGAAGCTCCCGGTGAGGGCCGCCCCGAGCATCCCCTCGACCTCGCGGCGCAGCGGGACGGTCGCGTACTCCTTCACGGTCTCGGCGGTCACGTTGTCCGCGCGCGTCGCGGTGAGCTGCAGTAGGTTGATCGCGCGGCGCATGTCGCCCGCGCTGGCCGCGAGGATCGTCTCCATCGCGTCGGAACTGACCTTCTTGCCCTCGCCCTTGGCCACCCGCTCGACCTGCGCGCGGACCGCCTCCGTCGTGTACGCCCGGAACCGAAAGACCGCGCACCGGGACTGGATCGGGTCGATGATGCGGGAAGAATAGTTACAGGAGAGGACGAACCGGCAGGAACCCGAGTACCGCTCCATCATGCGGCGGAGCGAAGCCTGCGCCTCCGAGGTCAGGTTGTCCGCCTCGTCGAGGAACAGGATCTTGAACCCGACCGCCCCGAACGGCGAGGTCCGGGCATACTCCTTCATCGTCGTCCGGACCGTGTCGATCCCGCGGGAATCACTGGCGTTCAGCTCCAGGAAGTTCTGACGCCACTCCGAGCCGAAGAGGTCCCGGGCCAGCGCGAGCGCGGCGGTGGTCTTGCCCGTGCCGGGCGGACCGGCGAAGAGGAGGTGGGGCATCGACCGCTTCTCCGCGTACGAGCGCAGAAGCGGGACGATCGCCTCCTGACCGACCATCTCCGAGAGCGAAGTGGGGCGGTACTTCTCCACCCAGACGGCTTCGCCCGTCTTCTCCGGCATTGGGGTCCCCCCGCCGTCTTGCGGGGCGCCTACTTACGGTTTCCCGCAACGGAGGCGGCGCCGTCCCGGAGCGTCACGGAGGAAACGCGTCGCGCCAGTTCCCGCTCATCGGCGCGGTGCCGACGCAACGATTCCGCGAACACCCGACCGTACTGCCCCAGAGCCTGTCGGTGGCCTCCGTGGTCCTCGCGCACGACGATCGAAAGGAACCACTCCAACTGTTCGGCCGACGTTCGGAACCAGGCATGGTCGGCCACGAGGATCCGGATCAGCGTCTCCTCCTCGGCGGAGGGCCGGGGGACCGCGGCCAGCAGAGGGTCCTCGATGCGGCCGTGGAGAGCCACCGCGTCGGAGACGACCCGCACCATCTCCTGGACCTCGGTGAGCGGGTACTCCTCGAGGAGAACGAGACGGTAGCTGACCGACTCGAACCATTCGATGAGCGCGTCCAGCTCCGGGGGAGGGCGGCGGATGTCTACGCTCGGCCTCGGAAAGGACATCTCCTCGGACGGGGGCGGTCGGGGAAATCGGTTGCGTGCGTCGGATTCGACTCCGGGGGTGCTCACCACTCGTGAGCGGTTCGGGTGCGTTTCGACCATGACATGGGAGGCCCTCCTTCTCTCCGATGAACGCGATGACCTATCGTGCCGCGACCGAAAGTGCCGTCCTCTGCCGAACCAGCGGGATCCCGATGTCGCCGTCCTCGGAGTACCCGACCGCATTCCACGGGCCGCTTCCCGGAACGGGCGTGGGCAGCTGGCCCCGTTCGTCCAAGGACGGCTCCGTCGGGAGCTCGGGGATGGGAAGGGCGTCGGGCGCCAAATAGACGCGCGACCTTACCTGAGGGTGTCGCACTGGCCCACGACCACTCACGAAGGGTTCGAGACGATCCACGGCTACCGGCTGTTCTGGAAGAGCGTCGGAGATCCGGGTCCGGCCGGGACGGTCGTGGCCCTCCACGGAGGCCCGGGCGCCACCCATGATTACCTTCTGCCGTTCATCGACCTCGCTCCGCTCGGCTATCGGGTCGTCTTCTACGACCAGATCGGCTGCGGGCGCTCCGACCTGGCCCGCGATCCCCACGAGTACACGGTGGACCGGGACGTGGCCGACCTCGAGGAGCTCCGCCGCGCGCTCCACCTGGGCCGGATCCACGTGATCGGGTCGAGCTACGGGGGGATGCTCGCGATCGCGTACGCTCTGACTCACGGCGACCACGTGCGAAGTCTCGTGAGCGCGAGCGGGCTCGTGGATGTACCGCTGACCGTTCGCGAGATGCAGCGTCTCAAGCGCGAGCTTCCCGCGCCGACCCGGGAGATCCTCGAGCGCCACGAGGCGAAGGGGGAGTACCAGGATCCGGAGTACCTCGCCGCCGTTCAGGAGTACTACCGGCGCCACCTGTGCCGGCTGTGGCCGTGGCCCGAGGAGCTCACGTACTCGATCGAGCACACGAGCCTTCCGAAATACGGCACCATGAACGGTCCGAACGAGTTCACGATCGTGGGCACGATCCGCGACTTCGATATCACGGACCGCCTCGGGGAGATCCGGGTCCCCACTCTCGTCACGGCCGGTCGGTACGACGAGATCACGCCGACGGTCGCCCGCGCGATCCACGCGCACATCTCGGGCTCCGAGTTCACGGTCTTTGACGAGAGCTCCCACGTAGCTTTCTGGGAGGAACGCGACCGCTACCTAGGGGTCGTGGGCGACTTCCTGCGACGCCACGCCTGACCCGCCCGCGTCGGGGCGCGGCGACTCGGACCGGTCACGTACCGGGCGCGCCCATCACCGCCGCCGGGGGGACGGCGATCGCCCGTCGGTCGAGGGTGCGCCCCAGGCGGTAGAGCAGGTACGCGAACACCGCGCTCACGGCGAGGATCCCGGGAACGCTGAACTCGACCACGACATCGAAGACGAACAGGATCGACAACATCCCGACCGCGAAGCAGAACATCGACCGCTCGAGGTCGACCGTGCCGACCCGACGGAGGATGATCCCCAACGCCGCCAGGTTGGCCACGACGATCACGAGGGCCGCTACGAACGCCGGCACCACCCGACCTCCCGAGAGGATCAACACGACGAGCCAGGCGTCGAACTCGAGCGTGCCCGCCAGCGCGAGCCCCCACTTCCCGATCCGGCGCGGACCGGGCCGGACGGAGAGGAGGTCGGCCGGCACGCGGTAGGCGAGCACGAGGAGCGCCGCGACCACCGCGAGGAAGAAGGCGAGCGCGGCGGGAGTTGGGCCGTACCCCACGACGACCGAGAACAGAACGACGACGAACAGATAGACGAAAGCGACCAGCGCGACCGCGCCGCGGTCGAGCCATCGCACCCCCTTGGACAGGGGGAACCAGAGCTGGACAAGAAGGATCGGAAGAGCGATCGAGTAGGTGGCGTGGAACACGGTGAGGCCGAGCGCCCACAGCCAGTTCACCCCGAAGAGATGGCCGTAGGACCCTAGGGCCCCAACGGGGGCGCCTCCGGGCTCGAAGAACGTGTGGACCGCGAACCCTTCCTCGGCGATGCCGTACGCCGCGCCGAGCAACAGGACCGAGGCCCATCCCTTACGGAAGTAGGCCGCGAATTCGCGGATCAGGAGGGCCCCGGTGCCGTAGAGACCCACGATCCCGAGGAACTGGATCGCGAAGGCCGGAGGGTTGAGGACGAGCGTGGTGATCGGGGTGGACCCGGTGAGCAGCTCGGGGATCGATGGGGCGAGCAGCAACAGGGCGAGGACCGGCCACCGGGGTCGGAGGAGGATACGCACGGGGCCGGTTCGGAGTCCCCGCTACTTGAAGCGTGCGGCTCCACGTTCGGCAGAGCGGGTTATATCGAACACGGGCCTCGGTCGTTCGAGAACGCGCGATGCGGGAGATCCTTGCCCAAGTGCAATTCCGCGGCACGATCCGCGAACGCTCGGTCGAACCCTACGTTCGGCTGCTGAAGGCGCTCCGGTCCCGTCGTCGTGTGCGCGGCGTGCTGCTCGACCTCTCGAGCGGCGGCGGCGAGTCGATCGCCTCGATGGACTTCTATCTCGCCGTGAAGCGGCTCGACCAGCAGAAACCGGTCTTCGTTTCGATCGGGTCGGTCGGCGCCTCGGGCGCGTACATGGCGGCCCTCGGCGGCCGCCGGATCTTCGCCTACCCGGAATCGACGGTCGGCTCCATCGGGGTCATCTATGCCCACTTCGCGGTCCGGGAGCTGGTCCGACGTCTCGGCATCTCGGTCGAACTGCTCCACGCCGGGGTCCACAAGGACGCGTTCCAGGGCTATCGTCCGCTGACCGAGGTGGAACGGGAGAAGCTCCAGGGGATCACCCAGGAGAGCTACGAGGCGTTCGTCGGCCTGGTGGCCCAGGAACGGCATCGACCGGTCGAGGAGATCCGCGCGCTTGCGACCGGAGAGTTCTGGACCGGCCAGCAGGCGCTCAAGCTCGGGCTGGTCGATGCGCTGGCCGACCGGGAGGCGGCGCTCGAGCAGCTCGCGGTCGCCACCGGAGTTCCGTCGCGGAAGACCGTCCGGATCGGTCCCCCGAGAAGCTTCCTGGACCGGATTCTCAACGGAGGCGCCAATAGCATCGGCGGCGGTCTCTTCGGCCGTTTCCACGACGCGCTCGAGGACTCGGTGTTCGACCTCGGCGGCTACTCGCTGCGTCGGTGAGCACTTCCCTCCCGGTGAGGGCTTAAATAGGGCCGGGGCGCTCGAGCCGGTCCGATGCCGGACAGCAAACGCACGGGCTTCTCCAGCGCGGCGGGGCTCATCCAGTACTACGACATGGAGGAGACCCGGGCGCTCAAGATCAACCCGTACATCGTCATCGGCCTCGGGATCGGCGCGGCGGTGTTCGTGTCGATCCTCAACTGGCGCCCGCTCTGACCTCGATCACGCCGACCCCGGCACCGTCGCTCGGGACCGTTGCTCGGGACTCTGTCCCGGAAGGAACCGACCCTCGGCCCTCCGACCGAGAAGGTAGACCTTGGAATCCGGCGACTCGTCGAGGACGAGGTACCCCGTGCGCCGGGCCAGGCGGCGGGCGAACGTGCCGATCTCCTCGTGGGACGGGACGTGGTCGCGGCCGAGCCGCTGGCGCGACTTCCCCATGTACACGTACCCTTTCGGCTCGATGAAGTCGGGGCGGGCGAGCAGGTCGAGCTCCGCGTAGGCATCGACCCATCCGAGGTTCCAGCCTTTCACGAGCGTGTGCCGGACGACCCGCCGCGTCTTGAGGTCCCGAACGATCGAGAGCGACTCGCGGAGCCGCTCGAACGCGTCGTCGTGGGCCGGGAGGGTCAGCCGTCGGAAGACCTCGGGGGTCGGGCCCGTGACCGAGACGTAGAGCTGGGTCGGAAGCGGGTCGAGGGCGCGCAGCGCGTCCGGGTTCGTTCCGTTGGTCACGAGGAAGGTCGTGATCCCCCGTTCGTGGCAGAGGGCGAGGAACCGGTTCATCTTCGGGTAGAGCATCGGCTCCCCGGTCAGAGAGATCGCGATGTGCTTCGGACGCTGGGACTCCTCCCATCGGTCGAGCGCGACCGACGGGTCGCCCTTGAATCCGGAAAGGATGCGGCGCTGCGCGTCGACCGAGCGGTCGAGGAGCGACTCCGGGTCGTCGTACTCGGCCATCACCGCGTCGTTCTCCCAGCCCTGGTTCCTCCAGCAGAACCGGCAGTGGAGGTTGCACGAATCGATCGCCGGGGACATCTGGAGGCACCGGTGGCTCTCGATCCCGTAGAACTGGCCCTTGTAGCAGTCCCGGCCGCGCACGATCGACTCGCGCGTCCAGTAGCACATCTTGACCGCGCTGTGCTTGCCGACGAGCTGGTACCCCTGCCCGGCGAGCTCGTTGGACAGGTCCTGGTCGCCCATCGGCGGGCACTCGACCAAGCCTCGACCCATAAGGCTTTGGAAACGGCGTCTCTCGGCGCACCTCTCGGGAGAAGGAACCATCGATGGACCGGAACGTGCGATGGCTCGGCTTCGGCGCTGTCGTACGGGCGACCGGCGTGAGCCTGGTCCTCCCGTTCCTGGTCCTCTACCTCCGGAACGTCCTCGATGTCGGCTACGCCGAGATCGGGGTCCTGGTCGCGCTCACCGGTGTCACCCCCCTGCTAATCGTTCCGTTCGCCGGACTTTTGACCGACCGGATCGGACGCCGACTGGTCTTCCTCGTCGCCCTCGCGGCCGAAGCCGCCTCGATCCTCGGCCTTTCCGAGGTGATGCGCAGCCACTCCCTGGTAGGCGTCCTGGTCCTGGCCACCTCCGTTCAGGTCGTCGGGACGATCGCCGGTCCGGCGATCTCGGCGTACGTGGCGGATTTCACCCAGGGGTCGGACCGCACGATGGGATACACCTGGGTCCGGATCGGGTGGAACGTCGGATTCACGGTCGGGGTCTTCGCGGGCGGGGTCCTGATCGGATTCGTGGGCTTCGTGGAGGTCGCGCTCCTCGCCGGGGCGGTCCTGCTCGTCAGCACCGGGTTCCTCGCGCTGTTCCTGGACCCCTCCCCGTACGACGTTCGGCGAAGAATCGGCTCGCCGGTCGGGGGGATCGAGAACACGGCGCGCGCCCGCTCGATGCGGGAGAGCCTGACCATTCTCGCGCGCGACCGACCGTTCCTAGCGATGTGCGGTGCTGTCGCGCTCGCCGAACTGACCGTCGGGCAGTGGGGGACGATCTTCCCGCTGTACGTCAACACCGTACTCGGCATCCCTTACGCGATCCTCGGCGCTGGCCTCGCCCTGAACGGGCTGGTCGTCGTCTTCGGCCAGGCGCCGATGACCCGGGCGTCCCTCGGCCATCGCCATACGTCGCTCTTCCTCCTCGGACTCGCAGGGTACGCCGGTGGGTTCCTCCTGTTCGGGATCGTGGGCCAGTGGTCGCTGCTCCTCGTCCCCATGTTCTTCGTGGTCGTCTTCGTGCTCACGGTCGGCGAGAATCTCAGTTCGATCCCGGCCACGACCCTGCCGTCGAACCTGGCTCCGACCACCGAGATCGGCGCCTACAATGGGGTGTTCTTTGCGATCATCGGGATCGGGCAGTTGCTTGCACCGGCGCTGGGCGGCGCGGTGATCGCGGCGAGCGCGAGCCCGCTCCTCGTGTGGACGGTCCTCGTCGCACCGTCGGTGCCGGCCGGAGCGATCCTCGCGTTCTACGTCACGCCGCGGCTACGCGCCGAGGCGAACCGAGCCTGACCCGACGAAGGACGTCCTCCGCGTTACGTGAACTCTTCCCGCTCGAACAGCCAGAGTCCGGCGATCGCGGTGAGCACCCAGTAGCCGCCCATGATGAGGAACCCCTCGAGGTAGGTGGGGTGGTACGTGGTCGTAGTCGAGCTGACCCCCCGGGGCCCCATCGTCGTGGAGGTGGTCATGTGCGCCGGCAGGCTCGAGAGGAACGGGTACCCGATCACGCTCTGAGCGTAGCTGATGATGAACCAAGGCTCGATCTTGACGAGCGCGGTGATCAGGCCCTCGATGATGGTGAACCCGAACAGGAAGAGCACGGCCACGACCAGGACCGCGTAGAGGCTGTTCTTGAACAGCGAGCTGAACAGGAAGACCGACCCGAGAAGCGCGAGCAGATACAGGATCGCGATCGCGAACGATTCGACGAGAGAGACGGGGAAGAAGGCACCGGCCCCCAGGTACACCGCTCCGTTCGCGACCAGGATCGCCAGGTAGAACAGCACCGCCACGAGGGACGCGGCGAGCGCCGCCATGTACTTGCCCGCATAGACGCTCGCGCGTCGGATCGGGAGTCCCATGAGGAAGTACCCGGTCTTGTTCTGGAACTCGCCGGCGATCGCATCGCCGCCGAAGATGATGCCCGAGAAGATGATCACGATGGCGACCCCTTCGGTCCAGAACGAGCCGTAGAACGCATCCGAGCTGCTGGTCAGGCCCGAGACCGTGGCCGACCCATGGTAATACGCAAGAACGAACGAGAGGATGGCCCCGATCACCGCGACGATGCTCATCATCAGGACGAACCGTCGCGACCGAAGGTAGTCCCGGAACTGGTACCGGGAGAGGATCAGCGCCTGGGCGGCGGTGCCCGGGGCCGTACCCAGCGAGCCGCCGTGGGTAGGGAGCGATACCGGATTCGCCGAGGACGCCGCGCTCATGCCTCCCCCTGAGTGATCTCTCGGAGGTAGACCTCTTCGAGGGCGCTGCGCGACTCGTGGTAGTTGAGGAGGCCGAGCTGCATCGCGGCCAGCTTCTCGAGCAGCCGAGCTTGCTCGGTCGGACCACCCCTGACCTGGAGCGTGACCCGACGAGGGTCGGACCGGGACCAGGCCGCCACCTCCGGGAGCGACGCGATCCGTCCGGTGAGGATTCCGTCGTCGATCGGCAACGCAAACTCCGCTTCCACGGCACGGACCCCTCCGCCGAGGCGCTGGGACATGTTCGCCAGAGTGTCGTAGAACAGCAGCTTCCCGCGGTCGAGCAGCGCGACTTCGTCGCAGACGTCGACCACCTCGCTCAGGATGTGGCTGCTCATGAAGATCAATCGGTGCTCTTTCTTGAGGCCCCGAACGATGTTGCGGACCTCGGACATGCCCCGCGGGTCGAGACCGGTGCTCGGCTCATCCAGGATCACGACTTCCGGGTCCGAGAGGAGCGCCGACGCGATGTTCACTCGCTGCTTCATCCCCTTCGAGAAGCGACCGACCTTCTGGTCGGCCCATTCGGACATCTTGACCTCCTCCAGGACCGTTGCGGTACGGGAGCGGATCTCGTCCGAGCGCATCCCTCGGAGAGCGCCGTTCATCTCGAGCGCCTCGCGCGGACTCAGGGACCCGTAGATCTCGGGGCTCTCGATCAGGTCTCCGCAGGGCTCCAGCGCGCGCTTGCGGTCCTTCTGGACCGAGACTCCGTTGATGAATGCCTCGCCTTCGGTCGGGAAGATCAGGTCGGTGAACATCTTCAGGGTCGTCGTCTTTCCGGCCCCGTTGGGTCCCAGGAACCCGACGCACTTCGAGCCCTCCACCTTCAAGTTAAGCTGGTCGAGCGCGGTGAACGATCCGAAACGCTTCGTCAATCCGACCGCTTCGAGACTCGGAGACATGGTGCCCTGGTGTCCTGGGGTCTGACGCAGGGGTTGAAAAGTCCATGGTACCGCTGCGGAGGCATCGCACGGGGTGGCGAGAAGCGCGAACCGGGGTAGAACCGGAGGACGGGGGATCTCGGCCCCTTCACGCCGCGAGAGACTGATTCTGACTGTCGCCTTGCATCAGAGCAAGGTACGCGTCCTCGAGCACCAGGGTGGCGCTCTGGTAGGAGAGGACCGGGGCCAGGCCCACCAGTCCCTTCAGGATCTCCGCGCGGGCCGAGGTCGAACCGTCGAACCCGATCCGAAAACGGCGTTCCCCGACCACGGTGACGTCCCCGACCATGGGGCCCAGCGCCTTGATCCGGTCGAGGAGCAAGGGGGTCGCGAACTCGACCTCCACGGCCCGGGTGCGGAACCGGGCGGCCACGTTCTCGACCGTGTCCCTCAGGAGGATCTTGCCCTCGCTGATGAAGATCACCTGGTCGCAGATCTCGGTAACCTCCTGCATCAGGTGCGAGCTCATCAGGATCAGGTGGTCCTTCTTGAGGTCGTTCAGAAGGTTCCGGATCAGGATCCGCTCCTTCGGGTCGAGTCCGCTGGTCGGTTCATCGAGGATGACCACGCGCGGGTCCCGGATCAGGGAGGCGGCGATGGAGACCCGCTGACGCTGACCCTTCGAAAGTCGGCCGCACCGTGCGTTCAAGGGAGGGAGGTCCAGCTTCGCGTTCAGCTCGTCGATCTCCCGTCCGATGTCCGATGAGCGGCCGCCGCGGAACTCCGCCACCATCGCGATCGCCTCGGCGACGGTCTGCGAGGGATACGGCTCGGGACTTTCGATGATCGCCCCGACGTCCGCGAGCGCCTGCTTACGGTGCTGGATGACATCGACACCATTGACCAGGGCCGACCCGTGCGTAGGCCGCAGAAGTCCCGTGAGCAGCTTGAGGGTCGTCGTCTTGCCCGCGCCGTTGGGGCCGAGATAGCCGATCGCCCCGGATCCCTCGTATCGGAAGGTGGCGTCGAGGAGGGCCGACCGTCCCCGGGCGAAGTTCTTGGTCAGCCCGTGCGCTTCGATGCTCGTGTCGCTCATCCTTTGAGCTCCTTGTAGTGGTAGAGCACCACGCTGAGCACCAGCGCGATGACGAAGTACCCCAGCATGATCACCGCGCCTTCCCACACGTACGGATTCCACGAATGGATCGTGACGCCGGAGATCGGCGGAGAGATCGTCAGGTGTGGCTGGCTCTCGAAGACCAGGGCCGGGGCCTCTCCCGCGTAGAGGAGGGAGAACCAGGGCTCGACCGAGGTGATGGCAAGGACCCCATCGATGATGTCGAACGCGAGAAAGAGGACGAGGATCGTCACGACCATGCTGATGGCGGGACTCCGGAAGAAGGCGCTGAAGAGAAAGGCGGTCGCGAGGACGGCCAGCGCGAAGAGCGCGGCGAGCCCGACCGATTCGACCACCTCTACCCAAGGGATCGCCCCCAGCCCGTAGAACCAGCCGGCCCCGAACAGCGAGACCGTGTAGAAGACCAGGAGCAGGGCAAAGGCTGCCAGGAACGCCGCGGCGTACCGGCCGAGGAGCAGAACGGTGCGCCGGACCGGGAGGACGAGCATGAAGTACCCCGTTCCGCTGCCGAAATCCATCGCGATCGCATCGCCGCCGATGAAGGCCCCCACGATGACGCCCAGCGTGGGCATCGCACCGAGCGCGCCGTAGAGGTAGTCCGAGGCGGAAGTTCCCTTCATTCCGTAGTAAAGTCCGACCGCCGTGACCGCGATGTCCACGATCAGGATGAACAGAAGGAGACCCACGAACCGCCACGTCCGCACGTAGAATCGGAGCTGCCGACGGACGGCGGTGACCCACTGGGCGAAATCGGTGGGGAGCAACGCCCGGTCCATAGCTACGACGCTCACGCACCGCCCTTCAAAACGGTATGTCCCGCAGAAGTCGCCGCGGACCGGGGACCGGTTGCGTTAGCCCACGGCGGGCAACTCGCCCCCCCTCTGGACCGGACCCGGGCGCACCCGGAGCGGCCCGTCGCCTCTCAGCGACAGGGAGTTGAGGAGGACCGTGGTCGAGGAGAGACCCATCGCCAGCGCTCCGGCGATGGGCAGTATACCGTAGATCCCGAGACCCAGCCACGGGACCAGGGCGCCGGCCGCGATCGGCAGGAGCACGAGATTGTACCCGATGGCCCACAGAAGGTTGCCGCGCACCTTGGCGACCGTGCGCCGGGCGATCCGGAGGGCGGAGGGGACCCCCGAAAAGTCCGAGTGGACGAGCAGGACCTGGCCCGCCTCCCGGGCCACTTCGGTGCCGGTGCCGATAGCGATGCCTACGTCCGCCGAGGCGAGAGCGGCCGCATCGTTGATCCCATCGCCGACGAACCCGACGCGCTTCCCTTGCCCTCGGTACCGGCCGATCAGCGCGACCTTCTCTCCCGGAGTCACTTCCGCGTGCACGTCGCGAATCCCGAGCTCGGCGGCCACGGCACGGGCGGCCTCGGGCCGGTCCCCCGTGACCATCACCACCACCACACCCATCGTCCGAAGGGCCGCTATCGCCGGTGCCACGCCGGGACCGATCGTCGCCCGAAACCGGAGGATCCCCAAGAGCCGTCCCTCCGACACGACCACCGACCAGGATTCCCCCCGGAATTCGGCCTCCCGGATCGTCCCGGAGGCGGGCGCGAGGTCGACCCCCTCGGCGAGCGCGGTCTCTCCGCGGAGGATGGCGACCGGGCGCCCGGCGGACGAACCTCGCACCCCGACCCCGGGCTCCGCCCGGACCTCCTCGACGCGGGTCGGGACGATCCGGTCTCGCGCGGCGCGGGCGCGCACCGCCCGGGCGAGCGCGTGTTCGGAACTCGCTTCGAGGCCCGCCGCTACGGCCAGGACCTCGGCCGATGAATGGGGCGCCCATCCTTCGACCTTGGTGAGCTCCGGTGCGGCACCGGTCAGCGTTCCGGTCTTGTCGGTCAGCACGAGGTCGACCCGTGCCGTACGTTCGAGCGCGTCCGGCCCCCGAAAGAGAATGCCCTCGTCGGCGGCGCGTCCGGTGCCGACGAGGATGGCCGCCGGCGTCGCGAGGCCGAAGGCGCACGGACACGCGGTGATAGAGACCGTCACGAAGACGAGCACCGAGACCGTGGCGCCGGCGCCTCCCAGGAGGAACCAGGCCAAGGCCGCAAGGAGCGCGAGCAGGAGGACGACCGGCACGAAGACCGCGGCGATCCGGTCGGCGGTCCGTTGCAGGGGCACGCGGGACATCTCGGCGTCCGTGAGGAGGCGCCCGACCTGCGCCACGAACGTGTCGGCGCCCACCCCGGTCGCCTCCACGTCCAGCGCCCCGTCACCGTTGATCGCGCCGGCGAGGACACGGTCGCCGGGGCCCTTCGGTACGGGAAGGGACTCTCCGGTGAGGAGCGACTCGTCCACCGTGGTACGGCCGGACCGAATGACCCCGTCCGCGGCGAACCTGCCTCCCGGGCGGACACGCATCCGGTCGCCCGCCCGCACTTCGCTGGGCGGTACGGACAGGACGGCGCCCGCGCGCACGACCTCGGCCTCTCGGGGCAGAAGCTCGTCCAGCCGTCGGAGGGCGGACCCGGCCCGCACCCGCGTCAGGTGCTCGAGATAGTTCCCGGTCAGGATGAGCGTGATGATCAGGGCCGACGCGTCAAAGTAGGTGGCCGGGGCGAGGTGGCCCGGGAAAAGGACCACGCCGACGCTGTAGAGGAAGGCCGTGGTGGTCCCGACCGCGATGAGGACGTCCATGTTCGCGGTCCGTTGTCGAACGGCGTCGTACGTCCCGCGATAGAACACGGCCCCCGGATAGAACTGGACCACGGCCGCGAGGACCGCGGTCACGACCACCGAGTGAGGGAACGAGACCACGTAGGTGAGAAGCACGATGGCGATCGACAGCGGCCACGCGAGCGCGAGGCGCCGGAGGAGACGCACGCGCTCGCGCTCGGGCTCGGCGAAGCTACGCTGGCACGCCCGGGAGCAGAAGTAGTAGGTTCGGTTGTCCCGGGTCAGTTGGAGCGCGTCCGCTCCGGGCTCGACGAACATCCCGCAGACCGGGTCGGTCGCCATGCGGTTCGGGAACGCTCCGGAACGGGACAGAGGTCCTTGTCAGCCCGAGCGAGGATGGCTTCGCTCGTAGGCCTTCTGGCAACCGACCGAGCAGAAGTAGACCGTTTCCCCAGCGTAGGTTCCGTGCGCGGCGGCGTCGTTCTGCTCGATGACCATCTCGCACACCGGATCCTTGACCTTCATCGGTCCGAGAACTCCGCGCCGGAATATAGGGTCGTGGGAAGCGGTGACGGCCCTTTTCGGTGGACCACAACTCCTATTTCCCCCCACACTTCCGCCCCCCCGATGGTTTCCCGACTCGGTCCCGAGGAGGTCGCCCGACGACTGAAGGAGAACCCGAACGCGGTCGTCCTGCTGGATGTGCGGGAGCCGTACGAACGCGAGCTCGCCAAGATCGATCCGTCGATCCACATCCCGATGGCCGAGATCCCCGAACGGCTGGAGGAGATCCCGAAGGACCGGGAGGTCGTCGTCTATTGCCACGGCGGTTCTCGGTCGATGATGGTCGCCGGGTTCCTGTCGGGCCAAGGGTACCGATCGGTGGCCAACCTCGAGGGCGGGATCGATGCCTGGTCCCTCGACGTCGACCCGGCGGTCCCCCGCTACGACTGACCTCGAGGACTCTCCGGGAGCGTCCCGCAGGGGGCGATTATCTCCGGCGGCTGGGCCGCTCGTCCGACGGAGACCGCTCGAGCACCTCGACGTACCCGCGCATCTTCCAGTACGTGTCCAGGAACTCCTGGCCTCGGGGCGTGATGTCGTACACGGGGCGGCCGTCGAGCTCCTCGCTCTTCAAGAGGCCGAGCGCGAGCAAGCGGTCCACGAAGGTCCGCAGCCGATCGACCGGCATACCGGCACCGTAGGAGACCCGGGTGATCCGGGCAGCCCCGTGATAGTGCTTCACGACCTCGAGCACCGTGGCGTAGAGGTCGGTGACCTCCCGCCGTCGCGACGCGCTCGGGTTCCCTTCGCGGCCGTTCAGCATCCCGGACCCTCCGTCCTATAGCGGGAACGCCGGAAGCACGTCCACGTGACGCGCGGGAACGCGAAGTCGGGCCCCCGGGTCGATCTCCGCCGATTGCGTGTACGACACCTCGTCGACGGAGGCGCCCGCACGGACCCGGACCCGAGCGGCGTAGATCCTTCGCGCCTCGGCCCGTTCCCCGAGGTCGACCGAATCGCCGAAGACGTCCTCGGCGCGGGCGCGGTCCTCGAGCTCCACCGTCCCGCCGACGAGCGGCCCCGACGCGCGCGCCCGGCGTCGCAGCACGAGGCGTCCCGCTTTGAGGCCGTCCTGGGTCGATACGCGCCCTCCGACCTCGGCGAGGGAGGAGAAGATCGCCTTGCGAGCGGTGAGAGAACCTCCGAGGTCGAGCCGGTCGGCCGTGAGCTCCTCGTGCACCGAGACGAAGCCGCCGACCTCGAGCGTTCGGGTCAGGCGAACCGACCCGCCGACGTCGAACTTGCCCCCGACCTCGACGGTCTCGCCGGTCGCGTTCCCCCCGATCGAGCCCATGCCGCCGATCTCGAGCTTGGAGAAGGTGAGGTTCCCGTGGGCGGTGAAGACGCCTCCGATATCGAGCGAGCCGCCGTTCCCGTCGCCCTTGAGCTGGGCGAATCCGCCGACCTCGAGCGAGCCGAAGGTGAGCGGCGCATCGGCGACGAACCGTCCTCCGACCTCGATCGAGCGTCGCACGGTCCCTCCGTTCAGGTGGATCAGCCCGCCCGCTTCGAGCGTGTCGAGCTCGACGTCCCCGACGTCGACCGACCCCCCCGCCTCCACGGACTCCGCCGTGAGCCTTCCGGTCAGATGGAGCCTCCCTCCGACCGAGACCTTGGTGGCGTGGAGCGTGCTGCTTCCCTGGAGGATCCCGCCCACTTCGAACTCCTCCGCGGTCGCCGGGCCCTGGACCCGAAGCCCACGGTCGACGTCCACTCGACGCGCCCGAAACTCACCGCCGACCTCGAGCGCGCCGTCCCGGGCGTGGACCGAGTCGTCGGCGATCAAGCTTCCCCGGATGCGGACGACTCCGTCCTCGGAGAGGAACGAACGGCACTGGAGGTCGCCGTCGATATCGACGTCCCCGTCGAACCGGGCCTCCCCGCTGACGACCAGGCGGCCATCCACCTCGATCTGGACGTTCGCGTCCGCGCGTAGGTCCCCTTCGACCGTGCCGAGGCGGACTCGGGACCCCCTCGGAAGGCGTGTTTCGGTCATCGAGGGGAGAAGGACCGGACCCACCTATAGGGGTAGGTCACGCTGGGTGAGCACCCTTGGGGAGGTCGCGGGCTCACCCAATCCCCATAAGGTTCCTCCCCAGTCCCCGCTGTGGCCGATACGCTCGACCGGGTGCGCGCCGAGGTGGTCGCATGCACTCGGTGTCCGCGCCTCGTGCGGTACCGCGAGCGGGTCGCCCTCGAGAAGAAACGGGAGTTTCGGGCCGAGGCGTACTGGGGGCGGGGCGTTCCGGGCTTCGGGGACCCGGGGGCACGGCTCGTCGTCGTGGGTCTGGCCCCCGCGGCGCACGGCTCGAACCGGACAGGGCGCGTCTTCACGGGGGACCGTTCGGCGGCGTTCCTCGTCCGGGCCTTCCATGCGGCCGGGTTCGCGAGCCAGCCGAGCTCGCTGCACCGGGGGGACGGCCTCCGCTACACGGACCTCTACCTCACCGCCGCCGTTCGGTGCGCGCCGCCCGACAATCGCCCCACGCCGGCCGAACGCGAGAACTGCGCACCCTACCTCGAGCGGGAGCTGAGGCTTCTTACGAACGTCCGGGCCGTCCTCGCGCTCGGAGGATTCGCGTGGGACGCGATCCGCGACCTTGTGACGCCGGTCTACGGTGTGCCCCGACCCTCCGTCTCCTTCGCCCATGGCGCCTGTGCCCCTCTCGGCGAGGGGCGTCCGATGCTCTGGGCTTCCTACCACCCCAGTCCCCAGAACACGAACACCGGCAAGCTCACCCCCGCGATGCTCGTCGGCCTCCTCGGACGGATCCGGGCCTCCTACGAGCCCGGACGGCTCCCGACGCGCTCGTATTAACGGCCCCAGGTCGTGAGCGGACCGATGCCGGGCTTCGAAGTGACCGAGCGGGACGGCCTCGCCCGTCTCGGCCGGTTCGACACGCCGCACGGTCCGGTCGACACTCCCGCCCTGCTGCCCGTGGTCCACCCGGATCCGGAGCGACAGCCGGTCTCTCCCGCCGAGATGCGCGACCGCCTCGGGATCCGGGCGCTCATCACGTCGTCCTACATCGTCTGGAGAACCCCGCCCCTGCGCGCTGTGGCCGAGCGGGAGGGGATCCATCGCCTGGTCCGGTTCGACGGCGCGGTGATGACCGACTCGGGCGCGTTCCAGCAGCATGCCTACGGCTCGGTCGAGGTCGGACCGGACGAGATCCTGGCGTTCCAGCGGCAGATCGGGTCCGACATCGCGACCGTCCTCGATATCTTCACCGAGCCGGAGAGTTCGCACGAGGAGGCGGAATCGGCGCTCACCACGACCCTGGCGCGAGCGCGGGAGGCCCGGGCAGCGACCCCCGGACTTCTGGCCGTCCCGGTGCAGGGCGGCGCCCACGACGACCTGAGGATGCGATCGGCGCTCGCGGCGAGCGAGCTCGGGGACGTGCTCGCAGTGGGCGGCGTCGTCCCCCTCATGGAACAGTATCGATTCGTGGAGCTCGCCCGCGTGCTCGCCGCCGCCCGCCCGGGCCTCTCCGCGGGCTCGGCGGTCCATCTGTTCGGAACGGGTCATCCCATGACCTTTGCGTTCGCCGCGCTCTTCGGCGTCGACCTCTTCGACTCGTCCGCGTACCACAAGTTCGCGCGCCGCGGCAGCCTCCTCTTTCCGGAGGGGACGGTCGCGATCGACGAGATCCGGGACCCGGTGTGCCGGTGCTTCCTCTGCGCCGAGAAACCGCTCTCGGAGGTCGCCCGACTTCCCGCTCCCGAGCGCGAACGCCGGATCGCCTTCCACAATCTGCTGACCTCCGTCGAGGAGATCGGACGGGTCCGCCGCGCGATCCGGGACGGAACCCTCTGGGAGCTCGCGGAGCGACGCGCGGGCGGTCACCCAGCGCTGCGCGCCGGCCTGGCGGAGGCGTGCCGACGACCGGAGGTGTTCCTTCCGACCGAGCCCGAGAGCCGACGTTCGTACCGGGAGGTCACCCCGGAGAGCCGGGAGCGGCCCTCCGTGGTCCGATTCCTCCGTCGGGTCGCGACGTACACCGCGGGACGGCCGGACGCGCGGCGCATCCCCCGGGTCGCCCTTCGACCGGAGTATCTCACGCACCTGCCCCTCGTGGACCGCACCGGGACCCCGGTGTTCTGGCAGGCCCTTACGCCGCTCGGAGCCGTTCCTCTCGAGCTCGGCGACCTCTATCCGGTGGGTCCGTACCTCGGGATCGATGAGTTCGCCGACCCCCGGCGGCACCTTCCTCCGTCTGCGGTTCGGACCCTGATCGAGCCGATGCTCGAGGGGGTCGCGGACCTCGACCGGGACTGGAGCGACGACTGGACGAGGTATCAGGTCGAGAGCCTCCTCGAGTGGCGGTACGGGCCCACGGTCGCGAAGGAGCTCGGGCGGGGCGTCGTCGGGGAACGTTCGCGCCGTTCCGGCCGGCTCCGGGCGATCCGCGCCGACCCGGGCATCCTCTTTCACGTCAGCACCGACGGGGTCCCGCGGCCCACCTTCCGTGGCGCCGAGCGGCTCCGGTCGGTCCTGCCGCTCGGCCGGGAGCGGGTGGTCGTCTCGGACGACGCGGTTCCCTTCGTCCGCGGCGGGCGGAGCCTCTTCAGCCGGTTCGTCGTGGCGGCCGACCCCGCGCTCGTCCCGGGCGCCTCCGCACTCCTGGTCGACCTCGGGGACGAGCTGCTGGCGGTGGGCCGATTGCTCCTCGCTCCCCACGAGATGCCCCGGCTTTCCCGGGGCGTCGCCGTGCGCGTCGTGGCGCACGCCGGCGCTCCCGAGCCAACGGACGAAGGGCCGGACCTCGACGCGGCACCGGATCCCTGAAGGACCGACCGCCGCACGGAGAGCTTTATGCCCCGCGACGGTACGTCGCTCCGAACCGGGTGGTAGCCTCCGCGATGACGAAGACCTTCCTTCTCCTGCAGCTGGACAGCGAGGGCGCCCCGTACTCCGAGGTCGCGGAGACGCTCGAGGACCTCGGGTTCCGCGCGGAGACCGAAGGCTACGACTTCGTCTACGACTGGGGACGACCGGTGAGCGTGGCCGAGTCGCTCGGGTTCGCCGACCGCATCCAGGAGTCGCTGCGCGGCAAGCGCGTCAATTTCCGGATCGAGTCGACCGAAGAGTGAGCCGCCCCCCTCGTCCGGGCGCTTGCCCGTTATATCCGACGGGTCGCTCGTCGCGCGATGGTCGTCCTCGGCATCGAGTCGACGGCCCACACCGCCTCCGTGGGGCTCGTCACCGAGCGGGCAGAGGTCCTCTCGCTCGCCTCCGACATGTACCGGCCTCCGACGGGCGGGATCCATCCCCGGGAGGCCGCGAACCACCACGTGGAGGTCCTCCCAGACCTGGTGCGTCGCGCGCTCGAGGAAGCGCACGTCCGTCCGCACGAGATCGATGCCGTGGCGTTCGCCCAGGGCCCCGGGCTCGGTCCCTGCCTTCGGGCGGGAGCCACCGTGGCCCGGATCCTCTCCCTCGCGTGGGACCGGCCCCTGGTCCCGGTCAACCACTGCGTCGCCCACGTGGAGATCGCCCGCGTGCTGAGCGGTCTCGACGACCCGATGCTCCTCTACGCGAGCGGAGGGAACACGCAGGTGATCTCCTACGCCCGCGGACGCTACCGGGTCCTCGGAGAGACCCTCGACATCGGCATCGGGAACTTCCTCGACAAGCTCTGGATCGAGCTCGGGGGAACCTTCCCGGGCGGTCCCGCCCTCGAGCTTGAGGCACGCCGGGGGAGCGAGCTCTGGCCGTTGCCCTACTCCGTCCACGGCATGGACGTCGCCTTCTCCGGCATGTTGACCGCGACCCTGGCCCTGCACGCGAAGGGCGTGCCGCGCCCGGATCTCGCCTACTCGGTCGAGGTGACCGCCTACGCGATGCTGACCGAGATCACCGAACGGGCGCTCGCCCACCGCCGACGCGACGCGGTCGTGCTGGGCGGCGGGGTCGCGTGCAACGAGCGGCTGCGCACGATGGTGAGGACCATGGTAGAGGGACGGGGCGGCACGATGTTCGCACCGCCCCGCTCGCTCTGCGTCGACAACGGCGCGATGATCGCCTGGACGGGGCATCTCGCCCATCGCGCCGGGGTCTCCGTCGCGGTCGAGGGGTCCGCCGTCCAACCGCGACAGCGGACCGACCTCGTCCTCACTCCCTGGCGTGCGGACTGAACGGGCACGCTCTCCGCCGCGGGCGGGGCGCGCGCACGGCACGAGTTAATTAGACGCGGACCGCTCGAGGGCCCGTGGAGACCGTCGATGTCCTCGTCGTCGGCGCCGGCCCCGCCGGTTCGACGGTCGCCTTTCACCTCGCCCGCCAGGGACATCGCGTCCTCGTGGTAGAAGAGCACGGCACGGTCGGGCAGCCGGTCCAGTGCGCGGGCCTCGTCTCGAAGCGGGTCCTCGACCTCGCGGGGTCGGACGCGTTCGTCCGGACCTCCGTCCGGGGCGCGTCGGTCTTCGGCCCGTCGCTCGGGTCGCTTTCGTTCAAGGCGGCCGAGCCCCGAGCGTTCGTGATCGACCGGGCCGGGCTCGACGTCTTCCTCGCGGACCGGGCCGCGCACGCCGGCGCCGAGTACCGCACCGCCACCCGTTTCGACCACCTCGTCACCACGAGCGACGCCGGGGTCACGGCGCGGCTGACGGGGAGCGACGGTCGGTCGCTCGACGTCACGGCGCGGCTCGTGGTCGGGGCGGACGGCGTCGCGAGCGCCGTCGCGCGCGCGTTCCGACTGCGGCGGTCGGTCGAGATCCTGCCGGCATTCGAGGCCGAGATCCCGCAGAGCCCGGGCGACCCGGATACGGTCGAGGTCTACCTCGGACGCACGATCGCCCCCGGCCTCTTCGGCTGGTGGATCCCCGACGGAGCGGGCGGGGCCCGCGTGGGGGTCGCGGTCGACGCCGATGGCACGCCGGCCCGGGAATACTACACTCGCCTGGTCAAGCACCTCGACCGCCGATTTGGGCAGCCGCTCGGGAGCCCGACCGCGTACCTCGTTTCGGGGATCCCGATCGGGACGCTTCCGAAGACCCACGGCGACCGCGTGCTGCTCGTGGGGGACGCGGCCGCTCAGGTGAAGCCGCTCTCGGGGGGCGGGATCTTCACGGGCATGCGCTGCGCGGAGATCGCCGCCGGGGTCGCCCAGGGGGCCCTGTCGCGCAACGACCTCTCCGAGCGGGCGCTCTCGGAATACGACCATGCCTGGCGCGGCGAGCTCGGCGACGAGCTGCGCCGCGCGCTGTACCTCCGGAAGATCTTCACGCGTCTCACCGACGTCGACCTCGACGCGATCGTCGACGCCCTCAAGGACGCACCGTCTCAGGCGACGATCGTCGCCTTCGGGGACATCGACTTCCCGACCCACGTCGTCCGCGAGCTCCTCGGCCGGTCGCCGTCGCTCGTCCGGCTGCTCCCGAAGGCGCTCGGCGCGTGGATCTCGTCGGGGGCCTATCGGGTCCCCGAGGTCGAGCCCGGGCCCTTGCGGAAGTAGACCCACGCCCCCGCCCCGACCAGGACGATCGCCACCGCGAGCAATCCCCCGAGGACCCAGTCCCAGGAGGTGGTCGCCACGAACACGGCCGTTTCGGGAAGGACCCCCGAAACGCCGAGGACGGAGAGGTTCAGCGTGGCGCTCCCGTTCGGCAGCTCGGTCGCCGCCTCCCAGGTGGCGTCGCTGAACCACCCTCGGGATTCGAGGCGGTAGACCGTTCCGTTCGACGCGAGGGAGAACGAGAGCGCCACCCGCACGGCGAAGGCTCCCGACGGGGTCGAGGAGGAGGTCGCGACGCCCACCGACCCCTCGTACACGCCTTTCGGGGAGAGGGTACCGGCGGAGAGGTTCGCATACGCTCCCGAGGTCGACGGCGTCGTGAGGACCGGCGCGCCGGCGACCGGCAGGGTCGACGTATCGTTCCCCGGAAAGCCGTTGAACGCGTAGACGTCCAAGGTCACGTTCACTCCCGCGATCGGGCCCGAGAGCGGGTTCGAGACGGTGAATGTGAGGGTGCCGGAGGCCCCGGGGGCGAGGGTCGGCGCGCTGAGGTTCCCCACGAAGTCGCGGTCGAGGGCGATCGGGAGGGGCGGAGAGGCTGCGGCCGCGGACGGCAACGAGATACTGAGGAACAGCGCGACGGTGAGGGCCACGGCGGTCGCGACGGCCCCCGCTCCGGCGCGCGGTCGCCCCCCGGGCGCCCGGCTAGGCACCGGACTCCTCCGGGTACCGTCCGCTCTCGGCGAGCGCGACGAGCCTCCGGATGCGCTTCATCGTCTCGCGTCGACCGCGACGTCCCGAGGCGCCGAGCAGGCCCGCGAGGCCCCGGGGTTGCCCGGGCGCCAGAACGCTCGCCTTGTACAGGGCTCGGGCGAGAGCCCGGGGGCGGCCGGTGAGCTCGACCGCGTCCAGGTCCGCGCGATACTCCTCGCGCCGCGTGAGCGCATCCGCGAAGTAGGCCAGGACCGGGTCCCAGCGCATCATGCGGGCGAGGGTCCGGAAGAAGGTGAGGTACCGTCCGTCCAGCTCTCGGATGTGTCCGAGCTCGTGGGCCACGACCGCTTCCTGCTCCTCCGGGGTCAGACGTTCGAGCAGTCCGTCCGAGACGAGGATCACGTCCCGACGTCGGGACCCGCGCGGTCGCGTCGGCTGGAGCAGCGTGAAGGTGAACGCCTCCGCCGTACGCGAGCGGAAGGCGAGAAGGCTGGCCGAGGCTGCGGGTTCGTCCAGGCCCGAGGGCCAAGGCAGTTCCCGGGTCTTCAGGAGCCGAAGAAAGCCCCGAGCGACGGCCTGGCTGATCACAAACGCGGTCAGGAAGACCGCGAACGCGCCCGCGGCTCCGAGCAACCAGACCGGCAGGAACCGGGCGTTGAACAACGTCAGGGGGGACCGCATGAGCCGGAGCACGGCGGGTCCACCTCCGTTCGTCAGGACCCAGAGGAGGACGGTCGTGGCCAGGAGTGCCCAGGTGGCGAGGAAGACCGCCGCGAGGCGGAACACCGTCGGCGACGTCGACCGGCGGTAGGCGATCAGGAGGCCCGCACCGACTCCCACCCAGACGAGGACGGGCAGGTACGCGACCCCGATGACGGAGCCCGACATGGGACCGGTACGAGGCTCACTCGAGACCGAGCCGCCGCCGGAGCTCCCGCTCCTGGGACGGGTCCAGCTTCGCGATCTCCTCGTTCAGGTGAACGACCCCCGCCGGGCCGAACATGGCCACGACGCCCTTCAGGAGATTCTCGAGGTATTTCTGCTCGACGTCCGCGGGGCGGTAGACATACCGCTCGCCTCCGCGGCAGGTCTCCCGTCGCCGTTTCACCATTCCTTTCTCGAAGAGGCGGGAGAGGATCGTCGCCACCGTCGTGTACGCGACCCGAATGCCGCGGCCCTCGAGACTCTTGCGGACCTCCCGGGCGGGCGCTTCTTGGAGTTCCCGGAGGGAGAGGAGCACCTCGGTCTCGAGAGAGCCCAGCACGGGAGGAACCCGGGCGATTCAGCCGAGCGGCCGCCTTAAGGGATATGTCGCACGAGAACGGACCAGTTCGTACTGAATAGATTCCGAGGCGCGTCCCGGTGGCCCGGTCCGCGCGGGACCGAGGACCCCGGGAACGTTAATGGTCCGGCTCGATACCGCGTCGGCATGGTGGCGGGCGACGAAGGGGTCGAGAGCGTCCTCGACCTGGTGGGGAACACGCCGGTCGTACCGCTCCGGCGCGTCGCCGCGGGCGTTCCGTACCGGGTGCTGGCGAAGCTCGAGTACCTGAATCCGGGCGGCTCGGTCAAGGACCGGATCGGCGCGAGCATGATCGAGCAGGCCGAACGCGAGGGCCGGCTCAAGCCCGGCGGGACGATCGTCGAGGCCACCAGCGGCAACACCGGCGTCGGGCTCGCGCTCGTAGCCGCCGTTCGCGGGTACCGGATCGTGTTCGTGATACCGGACAAGATGAGCTCGGAGAAGATCCGGCTCCTTCGGGCCTACGGCGCCCGAGTGGTCGTGACCCCCTCCGGGGTCGCACCGGAGCACCCGATGAGCCACTACTCCGTCGCCCGACGCCTCGCGGAGGAGATCCCGGACGCGTACTACCCGAACCAGTACGAGAATCCGGGGAACCCGGAGGCCCACTATCGGACCACGGGGCCCGAGATCGACAAGGACGGGGGACCGTCCCTCGGGGCGGTCGTCGGCACGGTCGGTACCGGCGGCACGATGAGCGGCATCGGTCGGTACTTCAAGGAACGACGTCCGAGCGTCCGGATCGTAGCCGTGGATCCGGCGGGCTCGGTCCTGGGACCTTACTTCCGGACCCATCACCTTCCGCCGGCGGTCCCGTACCAGGTCGAGGGGATCGGCGAGGACATGATCCCGAGGTCGATCCACTTCCAGTACCTCGACGAGTTCGTCGAGGTGAACGACCGCGAGTCGTTCCTGATGGCGCGCCGGCTTGCGCGAGAGGAGGGCCTGTTCGTCGGCGGTTCGGCGGGATCCGCGGTCGCCGGGGCCCTGAAGTGGCTCGCGTCGCGTCCGCTCCCCGAGGGCGCGAGCGTGGTCGTCATCCTCCCCGATTCGGGCGACCGGTACCTCTCGAAGTTCTACTCCGACGACTGGATGCGGGAGCAAGGGTTCCTCGACGTCGGTTCGACGGCGCGCGACCTGCTCGGGCGCAAGGGCTCCACGCCCGCGATCGTCGCGGTCGACCCGATGACCGTGGTCCGCGACGCGCTCTCCCTGCTGCGGCATCACGGGATCACCCAGATGCCGGTGCTCTCCGGCATGAAGAACGTCGGCAGCATTCAGGAGGAAGAGGTGCTCCGCGCGTCCCTCGCGGACGGTACGGTGCTCGAACGGTCGGTCGCGCGGGTCCTGTCGCCGCCCTTCCCCGAGGTTCCGGCCGACGCGACGATCTCGGAGGTGCTCCTTCGCCTCAAGACCGACCGGGCGGTCCTCGTCCGGGACGCCCACACCGGCGCCGCGATCGGGGTCCTCACGCGCCACGACCTGGTCGGATTCCTATCGGAGGAGAGAGGTTCGCATGCGGTTTAACACGCGTCTGATCCACGACGGACAGCCCCCTGACCCGCTCACGGGCGCGGTCAATCCTCCGATCTACCTCTCGAGCACGTTCCGCCAGTCGGCCCCGGACGTGAACCAGGGCTACGTCTACAGCCGCAGCGGGAACCCGACGCGCGCGGTGCTCGAGTCCGCCCTCGCTTCGCTCGAGTCGGGCCGCACCGGGCTGGCGTTCTCGTCCGGGCTCGGCGCCCTCGCGACGCTCCTCGAGGCGTTCCCCACCGGCAGCCGCATCGTCTCTGTGGACGACCTCTACGGAGGAACGTGGCGACTGTTCGAGCACCACCGCCGGCAGTTCGGCCTCAAGGTCGACTACGTCGACATGCGCGACCTCGACCGGGTCCGCGCCGCCCTCTCCGAGAAGGCGGACCTCGTGTACCTCGAGACGCCGACCAATCCTCTCCTGCGGCTGGTCGACCTGAAGGCCGTCGCCCGCCTCGCCAAGGACGCGAAGGTGCCCGTCGCCGTCGACAACACCTTCGCCACCCCGGCCCTTCAACGTCCGATCGAGCTCGGGGCCGACATCGTGCTCCACTCGACCACGAAGTACCTCGGCGGGCACTCCGACATCGTGGGGGGCGCCCTCATCCTCCGGACCTCGAAGGACGGCCAGCGGTTCGCCTGGCTGCAGAACGCCGTCGGGGCGGTGCCGAGCCCGTTCGACTGCTTCCTGGTGCTCCGGGGGATCCATACGCTGGGGATCCGGATGCGGGCGCACGGCGCCAGCGCCCGGGCCGTCGCCGAGGTCCTCGAGGGCCACCGGAAGGTCCGGGCGGTCCACTACCCCGGGCTCGCGAGCCACCCCCAGCACGCGCTCGCGCGCCGTCAGATGGACGGATACGGCGGGATCGTGAGCGTGGACCTGGTCGGGGGCACGCGCGAGGTCCTGCGGTTCCTCCACCGCCTCAAGATCTTCACCCTCGCGGAGAGTCTGGGCGGCGTGGAGTCGCTGGTCGACCATCCGGCGACGATGACCCACGCGAGCGTGCCCCGGGCGGAACGCGAAGCGCACGGCGTCACGGACGGTCTCGTCCGCCTTTCCTGCGGCATCGAGGACCCGGCCGACCTCGCGGACGACGTTCGGTCCGCGCTCGGGGGAGGCTAGCGATGCGGAAGTTCACGGTCTACGACTCGATGAGCCGCGAGGTCCGGGTCTTCGCGCCGATCACCCCGCCCCGGGTCGGGATGTTCGTCTGCGGCCTCACTCCCTACGACACGGCGCATGTCGGGCACGCCCGAACGTTCGTCTTCTTCGACGTGGTCGCCCGCGCCCTCCACCGCTGGGGCTACCGGGTCTTCTACGTCCAGAACGTGACCAACCTCGACGACAAGCTCATCGCCCGCGCCGCCGAGCTCGACGAGGACCCGCTCGCCCTCGCCGAGCGTCACTTCCTTTCGTGGCGGGCCGATTCGGAGCGCCTCGGGATCCGCTCGGTGGGGTACTACCCGCACGCCACCGACTACACGCCCGAGATCCTCGCCCAGATCCAGACGTTGATCGACCGAGGGTATGCCTACCCGGCCGAGGGGTCCGTCTACTTCGAGGTCGGGAAGTTCCCCGGCTACGGCAAGCTCTCCGGACAGCGCACGGAAGCGCTGCGGCCGGGGGCGAGGATCGAGGTCGACCCGTCCAAACGTGCCCCGGAGGATTTCGTGATCTGGAAAGCGACGACCCCGGGGGAGCCGAGCTGGGAGAGCCCGTGGGGCCCGGGTCGGCCGGGCTGGCACATCGAGGATACGGCGATCACCCTGCGTCTCTTCGGGCCCCGCTACGACCTCCACGGCGGAGGGCTCGACCTGATCTTCCCTCACCACGAGTCGGAGATCGCGCTCGCCGAGGCCGCCACCGGAGAGGCGCCGCTCGTGAACTACTGGATGCACGGCGGCATGCTCAATCTGGGCGGCGAGAAGATGTCGAAGTCGCTCGGGAACGTCTACGCCCTCGCGACGGCGCTCGACGAGTTCGGATCGAACGTCCTCCGGTTCTTCTACCTGAACGCGCACTATCGCAGCCCGCTCGAGTTCGTCCGGGGCAAGAGCCTCGAGGAGGCCCGCGAGGCCTACGCGCGGCTCGCGCTGCCCGCGGACCGCATCGCCGAGATCCTCGAGCGCGACGGGCCCGACCGGACCGGCGCCGACCTCCCCGACGACCTGGCGCAGGAGGCGGAGGGCATGGTCGAGAAGCTCGACGCCGCGCTGGCCGAGGACTTCAACACCCGAGAGGCGATCGCCCTCCTCTTCGGCTGGACCCGACGGCTCGCAGGGGAGCTGGGGCAGCTCGAGACCTACTCGGGCGATGCCCTGGAAGCGCTGGCCGCACCCTACCGATGGGGCGACGAGGTGCTCGGACTGTTCCAGCGAGAGACCGGCGGTCGGACCGGAGCCTGGGCCGCGGTCGTTCCGATCCTTATCGGCTCCCGCGCCCGTGCCCGCGCTCGGGGGGACTTCGCAGAGGCCGACCGGATCCGGGACGAGCTGAAGGCGGTCGGGGTCCGGCTCGAGGACGACGCCGCCGGGACCCGCTGGGAGTTCGCCGGGACACCGTAGGAGATCCCGTGCGCGGATTCGGGTTCCGGGAGCACGGCGGCCTCGACCGTCTCGAGTTCGTCGACATCGCGGAGCCCGAGCCCGGGCCCGAGGAGGTCCGGGTCCGGGTCCGCGCGGCCGGGTTCAATCGCCTCGACCGCTTCACGCTCGAGGGGATCCCGGGGGTCCCGGTCGAACGCCCCCACGTCCTCGGCTCGGACGGGTCCGGCACCGTCGACCGAGGAGGAAGCATGGTCTCCGACCTCGCTCCGGGGACCCGCGTGCTGATCAACCCGGGTCTCTGGGATGGCACCTGCGACGCGTGCCGCTCCGGGCAGGAAGCGTACTGCCGGAACTACCGGATCGTCGGAGAGCATACCCAGGGAACCGCCACCGAGCTGGTCGTCGTTCCCCAAAGGAACCTCCATCCGCTCCCCGAGCGCCTGTCGTTCACGGAGGGCGCGGCGGTCCCCCTGGTCTTTCAGACGGCGTGGAGGGCTCTCAAGACGGTCGGCCAGGTCGCCCCCGGCGAGCGGGTGGCGATCGTCGGTGCGGGCGGGGGAGTGGCGACCGCCGCGGTGCAGGTCGCGAAGCTCCTCGGGGCGACGGTCGCGGTCGCTTCCCGGTCGCCGGAGAAGGCCGACCGGGCGCGCGCGCTCGGGGCCGATGAGTTCCTCACGTTCGACGCGGACCGCCCGCTCGACAAGGTCCTCTGGCAGTGGAGCGAGAAGAAGGGGATCGACGTCGTTTTCGACTCGGTCGGCACGCCCACGCTCGCGCGCTCGGTCCGCGCCACCTCCCGCGGCGGCCGCGTCGTGGTCATCGGGGCGACCGCCGGCCCGCTGGTCGAACTGGATGTGCGGACCCTCTTCTGGCGTCAGGCCTCGATCCGCGGCAGCACGATGTCGAGCCCGAGCGAGTTCGCCGAGGTCCTGGGCCACCTCGCGAACGGACGGCTCCGGCCGGTCGTCGATTCGGTCGTTCCGTTCGACCGGGCGGCCGACGCCTTCCGACGTTTCGAAGCTCGCGACCTCTTCGGCAAGGTCGTCGTCTCGGTCGTCCCCGAGTGACCGAAGCGCGGGCGTCGCTCCGGGGACGGATTCCTCTCCTCCCGGCACCGTTTATTCGAGGGCATTCTTAAATAGGGGAACCCGGCCTTTCTTCGCTCGTGAGCCGTTCACTGGGACGTCCCTCCCGCTCCGGGGGACCGCGAAGCCAGGCCCCTGACCGAATGCATGGAACGTGGGTCGTTCTTCTGGTCCTTGTACTGGTGGTCGTCGGATCGGCCGGCCTGATGGCCGTCGTTTCGCCGGCGGCCCTCCCGTCGTCCGCCCCCGCGAGGTCGTCGGCCCCGGCCTCGCTCGCTCCGGCCGCGAGCCCGCTCACCCACGGAGACCTCGTCGTCGGGCCCGGACAGACCTACACCATCCAACCGACCCTGGGAGGCCACACGTACTACCAGGGAGGCAACATCACCGTCGACTTCGGCGGGACACTGTACGTCCGGAACGTCACCCTGTCCTTCGTCTCCTTCGTCGGGGACACGGGGACCCCCGAGCAGCGCCTCGCGCACATCTACCACTTCGTCGACAACGGCACGGTCGGCTTCTACAACGCGACCCTGACCACCGACGTCCAGGTCATCAACGCCTACGCCAAGCTGAACCTCACGGTCACGGGCGTGCTGTATGCCTGGGACTCGACGTTCGCCTTCCCGGGCTGGTTCTACATCGCCGGCACCGCCGGGGACGTGACCCTGAACCAGTCCGTCGTTACCTGGAACCCGTCCGTGCTCTACCTGAGCGAGCTTTCGGCGATCTGGGGCGACACGCTCTGGGCGCCCACGATCACGGTCTCGGGTGGCGCCCAGTTCAACCTCCTGGCCAGCCAGGTCGAAAACACCTACGCCGACAACTCGATCACCAACGGCTTCGCTCGCCCCAACCCCCTCGTGAACTATGCCGAGTACCACATTCCGAACGGCACGGGCCTTCGGGAGCCGGTGACCGGTCCCAGCGACTCGGCGAACCTGACCTTGGATTGGTCGTATCCGAACGCCGGAGCTCTCAGCGGGAACGTGTGGGTCAGCTACAACAACGGCAATACGACCAACGACGCGTATGTCGCGGTGAGCGCCTGGTACGGCGGAACGAACTACCCTCTCGGGTCCTTCGTCGTTGCCAACAGCTCCGGGGGGACCTCGCACTTCGGTTTCCCGCCCTCGCTCCTCTCCGCGATCACGGCGGCCGGCATGCTCCAGTACCTGAACTACACGGGAGCGTTCGACACGCCGAACCAGATCCAGGTCGAGGTTGACGTCGGGGCACCGCACATCAAGGCGGCCATCAACGTGACCCAGGCTGGGTTCCAGCTCAACACCACCGGCGTGACCTACGACGATTCCGTCACCGGGGCCGGCTCCACCCTCTCGGCAGTGAACACCCTGCTCGACTTCAGTTGGTCGCTCTCGAGCGCCGGACCCTACTCTCAGTCCCCGGTGTACCCGTGGAACTCTCAGAAGCTGACCTTCACCGACGGCGCGGTCGGCTACCTCGCCAACATCACCACGTCCGATTACATTCCGGGCGTCTTCAGCGCGTCGGCGATCCTTCCCGACGCTTCGAGCCAAGTCTACTTCTACCGCTGGGCCCAGTTCAACCTGACCGGTCGGGCGGGCCTCCTCGCGGTCGAGAACGCACCGGTCGTCGCGTACTACGCGTACAACTCGAACCAGCTGAACAACCAGACCGCGAAGTCGCTCAACGATATCCAGAGCACCGACCCGGCGATCTGGGGATACCTCCATTACTGGGATTCGTTGCGGGGCGTCACTACCTACGGCGTCTCCAACGCGCTCGGCCAGGCGTTCCTCCTGCTCGCCTCGGGGAACCTGACCGCGGCCACGCTCCCGGACGGGATCTTCCTCGGAGGCTACCACATCGGGGTCTCGGTCCCCGCGGCAACGGTCCAGCCTCACTGGTTCAACTGGTCCTTGAGCCCCTACCCCGAGGGCGTCGCGAACGACACCAACCACTACGGCACGCCGGACTTCGGCCCCGCGCAGGAGTTCAACGACTACTTCGGCGCGATGGCGTTCGGCGCCCCGATCGTGACGGCGAACGGGACGGTCAACTCGACCGTTCGGATCGGACAGGACCTGGGCTTCTGGATCACCGGGGCCGATGCGGGTACGGCCACCATCACGCAGGTGGGCGGTACTGCGTGGTACAACACCTCGGGCACCGGGGTTCCGATCGCCACGTTCAGTAAGAGCGGCCTCGACCTCACCGCGGTGGGACAGAAGTTCCAGTTCAACCTCACCTGGGTGATCAACGACACGGTCACGGGCCTCAACGGAACCTTCCCGCACCACTTCCTGGTCACGCTCGAGTGGAACGGCGCCAATCCGGCGGCCGGAGGCGGCCTCTCCGTGGTGAACGTTCTCGTGACGATCGCCCCGTCGCAGGTCTCGCTCGCGTTGGTGACGACCACCGCGCCGACGACGCTCAACCTCCAGGACCAGTACTTCACGTCGGGAACGGTCCATTACAACGGGACGAAGCTGGCCTCCATCGAGCTCATCGCCACCCCCACTTCGGGCGGCTCGCCGGTCGTCATCGGGCTCGCTCAGGCCGCGGCCGGTAAGTCGTTCACGATCGAATGGTACGCTCCGCTGAGCGAGTACCTCTCCCCGGGCACATCGTACTATCTGACCGTCAACGCGACGTACAACGGCGTCTCGGCGTTCTATCACTTCCTCGGGATCTACTCGGTGCCGGCGAGCCCGTCACCGGCGAAGAACTTCTGGACCCAGGTCATCTTCGGCCTTCCGCTCTGGATCTGGCTCGCGATCGCGGCCGCGATCGTCGCGGGTCTTCTCGTCTTCCTCCTGTTCGCCCGCCGCACGGCGGCCGGCAAGCTGGTCGAGTGCGGGGAGTGCGGCAACCTCATCCCCGAGGACGCGACCGTCTGTCCGAAGTGCGGTGCGGAGTTCGAGAAGGACCTGATCCGATGCAGCCGCTGCGCTTCCACGATCCCCGCAGACTCGAAGGTCTGCCCCGAGTGCGCGGCGCAGCTCCTCGGTAAGCCGGGCGAAGGCGAGGCCGAGCCCGAGCGCCAGGGGTACGCCGACTTCACGGAGAAGTACCGCGCGGAGGCGAAGCGGGAGCTCGGCGAGAACTACAGCGAGGGTGCGTTCTGGGACTGGTGGAAGCGCCAGCCGACGTACACGTCGTTCAGCCAGTGGAAGCTCCAGCAGGGCCAGGGAACGCCGCGGTCCGGCATGAGCGCCCCGCCCGCCGAGTCCGAGACGGCCCCCGAAGCTCCCGGCCAGCCGCCGAAGGGCGGCGGGGGCGCGGTCCCGCTGGCGGGAGCGTCCTCCACGGTGGTCGCCGCGACCCCGCCGTCCCCGATGGCGGGGGGAATGACGGCGCCCCCGAGCGCGACCCCGACCGCCGCTCCGGCAGGGAACCTCAAGCCCTGTCCGAACTGCGGCAAGGAGATCCCGCCCGAGTACCTCGTCTGTCCGTTCTGCGGAGCCGTGACCCAGTAACGGCGAAGACGCCCCGGCGACGAACCCCTTCCGTCCCTTCTTCTTTATCCCGTCCGCGGCTTGCGCGGACGGTTCGACCATGCCGGGCGACGTCGAGCGGGGGCGGCTCAAGATCGAGTGGGCTCGCAGTCACATGCCGGTCCTCGAAGGAGTGCGACGGCGCTTCGAGACAGAGCGCCCGTTGCGGGGACTCACGCTCTCGGCGGTCCTCCACGTCGAGGCGAAGACCTGCGTCCTCGCCCTCGCCCTGAAGGCCGGCGGCGCGGACGTGCGGCTGGCCGCCAGCAACCCGCTCTCGACCGACGACGACCCGGTCGCCGCGCTCCGGGAAGAGGGGGTCGAGACCCGGGCGGAGAAGGGCGAATCGCTCGCCGATTACCGGGCCGGGATCCAGGCGATGCTGGACGCGGACCCCGACATCATCGTCGACGACGGGGCCGACCTCGTCGCCCTGGTGCACACGACGCACCGGGACCGCGGCAAGATCCGGGGCTCCACCGAGGAAACGACCACGGGGGTCACGCGGCTCCGGGCCCTCGAGCGGTCGGGCCGACTGCTCTTCCCGGCGATCGACGTCAACG
>Ga0326728_10006232_pt1 | contig 32374 bp, 29 predicted proteins | sample MB3enrmetagenome_FD_207602 | JGI IMG/M metagenome (GOLD analysis project Ga0326728, IMG submission 207602) | Lab enriched peat soil microbial communities from McLean, Ithaca, NY, United States - MB31MN | ecosystem: Environmental > Terrestrial > Soil > Wetlands > Peat | place: USA: New York... | reverse complement strand
GGCCTATAATTCTCAGCTCAATCTGAGAAAGGTCACAAGCGATTATTTTATTTCCTGGTGATGCTGTGTATATCTGTCTCCATTCGCGATATCTACTTGGCTGTTGTTGTAGATTGGGCTTACTGCTGGTGAATCTACCTGATAAAGCACCATACTGGTTAAACTCACCATGCACTCTTTTTGTGATTGGATGTAGGTATTTGGGCGGTTCAATCTCTATCTTGTCATTTTTTTGAACTTGTGTCTCATAGAACCCAGCTGTAAAACCAGAAAGCAATTTTTCAGCTTGCCTATATAATATCAAATTAGTGATTAATTCGTCTCCTTTATATTTTCCAAGCTCTTGTTTTCCCGTGCCTTCTAGTTTATCATACCCTTTAGCTTTAAGAGCTTCTAACAACGATTTAGGACTGTTTAGATTTGGGATTATCGTTACCTTTTTTGGTTCTTTTGATGCCTTTTCTTGTGTTGTTGTATCAGGAGTAATTTCTACTTGTTCTCTAGTTAATTCCTGTATCAAATTTTTTTCAGCTTTGTTTTTCTGTTCAAATACCTTTATTTTAATTTCATCTAATTTTTTAAGATCAACGTTGATTCCTGACAATTCTGACCATGCTACTGCAGGGATAACCTTCATTTCAATACTTACGGTATTTTGAAGATCCATTAACTTAATTTTTGCCTGCTGTTTGCGCATAATTTCAGGAAGGTAAAGGATATCTTGAATAGCATAATTTTGTTGTGATTCTGTGAGCTGTTCCCCCATTTTAAAGCTTCTCTGTTCTGATTTGTCCAATGTAACACCACAATACTTGAAAGCCAATTCTTTGAGTCCTATGTACGGCTGTGTGCCACCTTGAATGATTTGCTCAGCTATCATGGTATCATAAACATCACGAAGGGTAATTCTAAAATGATGCTTCAGGAACTTAGCTTCAAACTTTATGTTATGCCCTACGACGGTAATGTTTTCCAGCTTTTTCTTCAATTTTTCAAGGTTTTTAGGTTCTGGAATGATTAATGGGTTTTTTGCTGAAGTCGTTGCTTGAAATGTGACAACCTGTGATCGATAAGGATCGAGCCCGCAACCTTCAGAATCATCAGTCTCAATATCAATAAAAAGGAAAGACATTTTTAAATTCCTTCCCTTTCCCAAGCTTTTGCCATACCTTCAGGAGTCGTAAGCAAATTTGATTCTTCAGACTGTTCTACGATTTCCGAAATGTTTGTCTTTGAATCCAGATTCACGCTGATACCCAAATTCTCCAAGTTCCCATGTTCACATACACTATTTTTAAAGCGTGAATCAGCGTGTTTTGATTATTTTAGACTGTTTACTACACCCGTCTAGATGCGTACAACCAAACTGTCTAAAATAATCCAGATTCTCATTGATTCCCACATCGTTATTTGTGTGTGTGAACCTGGGAACTTGTAGAACTTGGATTTTCAAATATGATTTGATCACAGTCTATATATCGGTAGTAAGTTGTCACCTTACCATTTTTGGGATTCTTCACAGAGATTGCTTCTACTTGACCTGACTCAATAGTAGTATCAATTAAATTGCGAAATTCCTTTGATTCGAATCTTGTTTTTCGTAGTAAAATAGAGTGACTTGCAACACCTTTCAAATCTTTCAGTACTTCTATTATTTTATCAATTTTATTATTTTTAGGATCCACCGTCAACAGATTATATATCACAGATCGTCGGCAGAAAATAATCTAAAATAATTGAAGTTACTATTTTCACTGACTCCAAAGTAATGGTTTGCGATATTGGTTCTTTCCCTATTTCAATTAAAGCTGCTAGTTTTAAAATGTAAATAGAGTACCTGCTCCAAGCAGAACCAATGAATTCTTGGTTTGGTTTATGCCTTATTTCATTTTGTATGTTAAAATCAACATTTACGTAGTAATCAAGGGCATCTTGATCTACACTCATAGAGAATGCCGGGGATTGTTTAAAGAATCCATATAGGTGTGCAGTTCGCACTTCCATTTTACTGCGTTCTTCAATGTCTTGTGCTATTCTTATTCTAGGCGGCTTCTGCTCAAATTCATAAGTAGGTGCAGCGTATAAAAACCTAAACCCAAAACAGCTATCAAAGTCTGGTATTGACATACTCAGTTTGTATTTCACAAAAGTAGTACCATATAGTTTTGTTATGAACGGATCTTTTACTGGATATATCTTAGGCTCTTTTTTCCCACCTGATGCTAGCTTTTTATTTTGACTATTACAGTCATAGAGTTTGCACTCAAATTCATTGTATCCAGCATTATATTTTTGTCCAATTTTTTGAAAAACAGTGCTTACTTCATCATTAATCATAGCCAAAACTAAAGTTTGTGCAAGGGTTTCTTAGTAGCCTTCCAAAGAGTAGTCTGTATCAGTTAGGGGATCATCTTGCGCATACGCAAAAAAATGCCTGGCTATATCTATAACAGTTGTTTTTCTTGCTAGAGAAGAAAGCCCAAGAAGTTGAGACCATATATTTAAATAAATACCATCCGAAGTGGTAGCTAAATCTATGTATGGTTTCCGTTGTGTCAGTGAAGATAGTAACCAAAAACCTGTTAAAATTTTATATTCTTGATAGCCATCTGTCATCTGGTTGGAATAGGTTAAAAATTGAGAAATAAAATGATTCTCTGGCAGATCACAAATTAAATGTCTTACAGCAAAACCGCTTCTAAGCAATTCAATCTCTGCCTCTGTCATTTCTTTGCCCAAAATAAGTTCATCATCTTGGTTTAGTGTTGTTACCTTCGTTGTGATATATTTGCTGAAGAAATCATCTGCTTCTAAAGTTGAGTTAAGCGGAGTCTTTTCTGGGTCTATTTTTGAGATTTGATATATTGAATTTTCGCGACTAAATTTGTCTCCGTAAATAAGCATACATGCTAACAACAATTGATCTTCTGTAGCACCATTTGCTAACAACTCAGCGAACAAGGCGAGATGTCTTTTTCGTCCCGCAGAATTTCTAAAAATTGATAATTGGAGAAAAATATCACTGTCTTTATTCTCAAATACGTTAATCCAAAGCCCTGAAATTGCGGGTCTACATTTCATAAATACTTTTTTTAACTCTCCATATTGGGTTACGATTTCGTTTATTTTGGAAATTACGCCCTCAGGTATTTGTGTTCTTTCTTCAACAGGTCGGTCAAGAGTATATATCTCCTTCTGGATGAATAGATGGGGCTAAGACGATATTTCCCCCATCATTCCTAATATCAAATCCAAGTGCCTGATGAGTATTAGCCTTAAGCTTTGGTGCATATTTAAAGAAAATGTGTTTCTTACCATCTTTCTCAGTTCTTTTCTGAGTTACAAATCTGGTAGTATCGACCCCATCAAAAACATAGTCCCATATCCCCTTGATGTGGAGATCAATATCAATGACAGTAAGATCTGATGGTTTCCCGCAATTAGCACCGAGATTATAGTCCTTAGAACTCAGGTATTGGTGTATATAACCCAAAGCGTGCGGTTGTTTTCTCTCGCCCCAATCCTCACATATAGGTGCTTTACCTGGGCTTTTTACTTTAGCTTTAGGCCCATGTAGAAGGTGAGCTATTATTCCCTGCTCAGTATAGTAAGTAAAAGCCGCTTCCAGCGAATCAAAGGATTTTACCATTTAAACCCGCTTCCTTCCTGTTATTGACATCTTCAGGCTCCTTATAGAGTTCATAGAGAGAATGGGTCATAGGGCCTTGCCTTCTACTAAAAATATCTTCCAGACTAGAGAGACTTGGCATCAAAACCCGTCTCCCAAGCGATAAGTTCTCGCAATATCTGCTCTTGAGCAATTCTCAGGCTCTTCTGGAAGCCGCCACGCATTATAAGGAGCAGTACGTTTGGAATAACCCATTCTGTGCCGATAATAAAAAAAATTATCAGTTTGATAAGGTACTTTGTCTTTATATTCGTCTGTGAATGTGACAAGGAAATCGTAAGTAATTTGAGATTTAGTACTATCGAAACTGTGAAGAAAATCACCAATATGAGTTTGCCTATATAAGGTATACTTCATGGAGTTCAGCCTTTCTTGAATTCGAAGAGAACAACAGAACCTGTAGGCATTAGAACCGTTATTTAAATAAGATATTATATAAACTATTAAGGTGTACTTTATAATAGTTCAGTCATTGGAGATGACGACCCTAAATGCCTAGGACAGGGCTTAAGCTGTCCTGGGCTCCAATCTCTCAATTTTTGTTATTTTTATTCAGATCCACTAGTTTGTTCACCGGAAATCTTCAATGCATTACCTTCCAGCAACTCGATTTTTACAGAATCACCATCTTGGAAGATATTATTCGCTGTCACACCTTCTCGCAACACTTTCAGGATATTTAAGGACTCAAATTCCTCTGCGCCTTTTGAAATTAAGTCCGACAACATAATCGCTTTTAGTATTTGTGCATTGATCGCCTTATACATTTTAGGCCCTCGACGAACGTTCACCTGATATAAATTACTGTCTAGTATTTTGGATAAAGACAAAAGCAATTCGTCTATGTGTCGAAAACTAGAATCAATTATTTCGAGCATGTATTCATAGGATAACGAATTTAGATTATCTCTGCATTGTATAGCCAAATCTTTTTTGTAATTCACATTAATCACCTTATAATAATCTATATTTTAGAATAAAATCTAACACTGTCAGAACCACCAAAATTAAAAGATATTCAAAAAACCATTTTTGTTAAATTAGATGTCCGTAGGCTGTACATGCAACCGTTAGTTGCAGAGCTAAAAAAGGAAATAATATTTACTATGTAGATCATATTATTCACGATGCATCACTTCTCATTTCTGGGTCGATCTGTTTTTGTGGGTCACTCGCGATGAAAGTAGGCATTCATAGGGATGTTTTGCAAAATTTCAGACTGCTTGGCCGCGGTGGTATTTTGCAAAACATTTTCAGCAACACTTTTAATTAATGTAGCCTGCGCCTGCTCATACATATTTCCGCACTTAATTCGATAGTCGATTAATTCAGAGAATTCTGTATAAAATTTTTCAAACATAGCTATTGTTTCTGGTTTTAGATCGTGCATTTGCTTCTCTCTTTCCAGATGCGTTATCTTTTTTTGGGCACACAACTATCGAACTCTCTTGTGTAGACAGTTTAATAGACTGGGGTTCCATGGCAAGTATCACCTGCCATAATTCTTAGATGATTTTCACTGTCCATCTCGATCATCACACTTTTCAAATCTGAATCCCATGATTTCATTCACTGCATGGGCAGGGCTATCATGAAGCTTCCTCCCTGTTTCACAACATTTCTTTTTCCAAATCTAAACATTCTTTCACCTTTATAGGATAGCCTGTTGACTCTCTGTAATGAGAAATCCCAAGAAGTTAGGAAAAATACCATATAGAGCTAAACAAACAGTGCAAAGTATGCAAAAATTTGATTTTAGCTTTACAGGTAATTCGCGAGACTTTCCATTGATTACTATTCTAATACAAAATTAATAGGAGTTAGACACTTATATCTATTTTTAATCGACGATAATTAAAAAATTGGCGATAATCAACAAAATATCACAATTTGTTGACTATTTAATCTGTTATTTGCAGGTATATTCTAATATCAATTAGAACTAGCTATAAAGGATGCAAGAAGATAATCTGCAAGTAAAAACTACTCATGGACTTATCTTAGGCAGTTTGGTAGAGTCTTCTAAAACGGCTGCAGAATTAGCAAACGAACTAGGTTATGTCAATCAGGCAGGCAATGCACGTTACAATATGATCTATAGATCTTTAAAACAACTCAAAAAAGATGGGTACATTGAAGGTTTTAAAGTAAAATTAGGAAAATATGGAAACAATCCGACATTATATTCAATTGCTTTCAATATTCAGAACCTAAATTACATATTGGAAGAGTATCCAGATTTAATAACAAAAATGCAAAAAAATGATTCAATTGTTGAAAATATATTTCATGAGCATTTGGATTTAATTTATTATTCCAGTAAGAAGGATGGGGATGAATATACAGAAGTTACACTTTTTGAGAAAATAGAGATATCATTTAAGGAAAAATTACAGGTATCCCCTGATTTTTTCAGACTTTTTCTGATAACTGATAAAAATAAATTTATAAATAGTATTGAAAAACTTAATGGATTTTTAGAGAACAGGGTATGCTTGACGGATCGTAAATGTAATAAGGATCCAAATAACTGGATGGAAATAAATGGAACAACTTTCGATATCAATAGAATATTCCAAGTATGTGTTTACAGAGATATATTTAAAAAAGAAGAGTACACAGACGGTCTAGAATACTTAGCACAAATGAAATGTAAACTACCATATGAAGAAGAAGGGGAAGAATATAAAAAGTACCTACGAATGGAAACAAGATTCTCAGATTTACAAATTGAGAAATTAAGAAAGGAAGTCATAAAATACTTGAACCAAATCAAAAAAGAAATATTTAATACAGAAAATGAGCAATTAAAAGAATTAGTTCCCCATATTTGGTCTTTAAGAAACGAACTCATAGACCACATAATATACATAATATACATAATATACACAAAAAACGAAATATCGGACGCAGAAATTACGAAATTAATAAACTCTGATGAGAAATATAATATTGACACATCTTTGTTAAATCTTTTATATGAGAAAATAACATTTGAAATTGATTCCAATAAAAAATTACAAACGTAAAGGGATAAAGTATTTGAATACAGTTTAAGAGAATAATTTACTAAATATTCTTCAATTTACTCGACTATTCAATACCTTATTATAAAAATAAGGAAATATGCGCTTATATTTGGAACCTTGAACCCCAAGTACACAGATTTAACGTATTCGAAACATTAAATTTTATTTTTTTTTAATTGTCTATGAATATACAGGTTATTTGACATATTCCCAAGTGTTTGATTGGGAAAAATTAGCTCGATTTTGAATAAGTAATCTTTATATATGATATGCTATCTTAGATTTATATATTAATAGATGTATTCAATAACTAGATTAAAAATTTTATGCTTACATTTTAAGTTTGCTTGTTTAGGATTTTTTTGACTTCCATGGCTATTTTCTCCAAAACTTTTGGATCTACACTGGAAACTTCTAAGAATGACAAATCTAGTTTTTCTTTATCTTTTTCTAGTTTAAGAGAAGTTGCTTGATCGAGAACCAGTGAACATTGACTACAAAATTTATCATCCGGTTTTAGCACATTATTACACCGTGGGCATCTTTTAAGTGTAACGTGTCTTTTGTCTTCAGTTTTGAGACCATATTTCTCAAAAATACTATTGTTAATTCCGTGATCCGTAAAATTTGCATAAATTTTGAACATTTGAGTGCTGCCCCGACTCCAGCCCGCTCTGTGCTTAATTTCCTGCTCATTAAGACCATCTAAAATCCAGTTTGTGATAGCCATATGTCGTAGCAAATGCGGGTATACATGTTTCTTGATGCCTACTTTTTCGGCTGTAGTCTTTATCATTTTTCTGATATTTTTATAGCCTACAGCTTCTTTATTTTTGTTAAGAGTAATCCATAGGGGAGCTTCTGGATCTTCGTGAAATGGATGAACTGCAAGTCACTGATTCAAATATCCCGCTCCAAGTAAGTGGCAGCCCCTTGCGGATGTAGTCTTGTTAACTCCAGTTTTTGACAGGTAAATCATCGCGCCATATTGATTAAACTCCACATTTTTAATCCTGCAGGATATCAAAGCTCCTACTCTCATTCCACCATCTGCAAGAACTGCGATGATTGCTTTATCACGTGGATGTCTGCAGCCTTCAAGAAGGCGGGATAACTCATCTTTAGTCAATATGTCGGAAGGTTGCACAGGGCGTTCAATTGTTTTTAGCTTAAGATCCATGACCCATTTAGGAGAGTTACCACATGTAGTCCATCTGAAGAATTTTTTGATTAATTTTTTATAATTTCTGATAATGCCTGGAGAGAATTTCCTGTCATCTTCACAAAAAATAAGCAACCTATCAAAAGTATTCGGGTTCAGCTTGTCCAAGGTCTCATTGAATCCTAGTTCCTGAAGTTTCTCGACCATCCAGGTTGTATAGAATAGGTACCACATGATTGTTGTTTTTGCTGCTTTTTTCCGTCGAAGAGCAATTGAAAAATTTTCAATTAATGCTTTGTTTTCTTTTCAGATATCTGCATTTTCCAATTTCCTTTTTGCACTTAAATAACCAGCGTCAATACAATGAACATCATCAACAGAGTTAGTCATATAGATGTAATATATATTTAGGACTATAAACTTTTAGGCGATAGACCAGATAGAAAAAGTAATCTTTTATGAGTGAAGATATTAAACATTGACTTTGCATATTTTTTGTGATGAAAGAGAAAGGATACAAGTCAATCAGACTTCACAGAACTTTTGATATATTATCTAAATTTTCAAAAAAAAGTAGTGCTATTCAATGAATTTGGATGAAATTCCAAGGTATTTTTTCCAAAACGACCAAAAAAAATCAAAAAAATAAAAAGATACTTGTATTACATAAATTCAATCCGGACATTCTGAATTATTATAAGAATCTCTGACCCGAGCAGCCATTTCTTCTCCCAGTCTTTCAGATACATTTTCTATAAAGAGATCTATGTACTCATTTGGTATGCAGCCCAGGCTTTCTTCGTCTGATATAATGAGCCTTACAAGATATTCAAGATCCGATTTAGACAGTAACTTTATTCTCCCCAGGAAATCTGCTGCGTTTTTTGAATAATGATTTGCCAGAGGTGGGAGAATTGAACGATAGGTCATTCCTGAGCCTGAACAAAGATACCCCTTACACTCCGAAGCAACTGTTTTCAGGATAGCAATATCCTTTTCTGAGAGTATTCTTGCCATGATAATCACCTTTTGATGAAGAATATACTCTGATATTTCAGGGATCAAATAGGACTTTGATGAACTCTAATTTCGGGTTTTTGTCCACGGTACATATATATTTTGTTGAAATTGGAGTTATGTAGAAATTTTCTGTGATCTTATTGCAGAGATTTTGCTGAACAACAGATAATTTTGCTTTTCTGCTATTTATACTCCTCACAGTAAAAATTAACATTTCCAAAACTTAGAAAAATGGATTTATAGCAAAGGTATATATCTCCTTACTAAACTTGAATACAAAGTTGACCCACAGAATAACGAGAAAAGAAATGGACAAAAGGAAATAAGAAAAGATTTATTAATGTTTTCCCGTTTTTACGATGTTGATAAAATTTCAAATTACTTATTTAAAATAATTACGTTTGAAAATGCTAATTGACATGAAGGTTAGTTGCGAAACTTGTCTCTCAAGTATCCTTCCTCCCCTCTTTTTTCATAATTGCTGTTATTTCACGAATTATTTTTATACGTGTATCAACAATCTTTCCTTTTTGAATTTCTTCTTTTTAAATGCTTTCATATCTTGCTCATTTCAACTATGGCAGATAGATGCTTTATTAATAAATCAGAAATAAGAACTAAAAAGTCACTTGTTGATTCACGTGCAAAAAATTCAAATTTTTCTGATGCAAATCAACTTTTAAAGGAATATTATTGCCAAACTTCTGATTTTCAAGAGTCATTTATAAATCACTTATATGAATATGATGAAATTTGGGGATTTATCGAAATCTTCTGAGGCTAATAAAAATGAAAAACAAGTTTGTTAATGTCTAAACCACAAGACTTGTTTACTATTTTTGCCTATTTAAATCACCAATTTCTTGGGCTGTGAAATTGTCTAAAGGGCAGTTTGACATCCATGATTCAAATTCATATTTGAGCCTTCGATGACAATTCACTGATTAGTTTGGTTGCGGTTTCCGAAATTTCGCGCTAGCTCGATATATACTCAAAAAAATGTACTCAAAAAAATCACAAAATAGTTTAGCAGAAATTATGTATAATTTCTCGTTCAGTAACTCTACAATAATTGAATCTTCTAGAGTCGATTACATAAAAATGGACTTAAGATTTATGGATGAAGTTTTTTCGTGTAAAATATTGAGAAAAATTGTTAACGAATAGGAGCAGTCATTTTGGAATCCAGTAAATCATACAATACTATCTTCATAAATAAGTTTAAGTATAACTTTAGAACATATATCTATTTTAAAAAATAAAATGTAAATTTAAAATAGTTTTAAAGTGTACATCAAGCTAGAAGTTAATAATATTTGTTAGAAAATATGGGAGAGCCTGAAAAAAAGTAAATGTTTCCTTGTAGAATAGTGATTTAAGAGGTCAATTTTTTAACTTGCTTACAAATATCACAAAAATCTTTTATATAATTAGCTTATGCTGGAGATCAAATACTTTCACTTCGCTTTCCAAATCTTTATATTTACGTGTCGTATCACCTTAAAGCGCCTCTCTATCTATTTATCAATATCAAGAGGCTTGAGGTAGAACAATGAGACAAAGTGCAGAATCTATTAGAGGTCGATTTTTAAAGTTTGGCATTGATGTGCCCATTGAGGACATTGAAAGCAGACTCAAAGAACTGGTTACGAACTTTAAAGTTCCATCCAATGAAGCTCAGCGTAGCGTGACTAATTACTTTTTGAAAAAATATTCTATTCCAAAAAATGAGTTTTACGTGAGGCAAGCTGAACCCCAACTTACCAAGATTGCTGATATCGCCGAAAATGGGCAATGGGCAAACCTTAAGGCAAAGGTTATCCAGCTATGGGAAAACACCCACGATTCCATATCTCAGGTCGGGCTCCTGGGGGATGAAACAGGAATTGTAAAGTTCACTGAATGGAAAAATGCTGAATTGCCTAAGCTTGATCAGGGGGAGAGTTACTTATTCAGGAGCGTTGTCATTGGAGAGTATAATGGCAGGTTTCAGATTCAGCTTAACAGAAACAGTTCAGTAGAAAAGCTAGCTGAAGTCATTGATGTGGTAGGCGGTGATATCACGCCAATTGCAAGGGAGTCCGAACTTAGAAACATTTCCAACCTTGTAGGAGGCCAGTGGGCTACAGTCGAAGGAAAAGTAATTCAACTTTGGGAGAACTCACACGAATCGATTGAGCAAGCAGGACTTCTAGGAGATCCTACCGGTGTTATCAAATTTACTAACTGGGCTAGTTCCGAAATTCCATACATGGAAGAAGGCAAAAATTACGTGTTGAAAAATGTATTTGTCAACGAATGGGGCGGTAAGTCTCAGATTCAGCTTAGTAGGTCAAGTTCCGTAGAAGAGCTTGATGAAGATATCACAGTCGGTACATCTATTCTCACTTATTTCGGTGCAATGGTTGATATTCAGACAGGTTCAGGTCTTATAAAACGCTGTCCTGAGTGCAAGAGGGCCCTTTTAAAGGGTGCCTGTGCAGAGCATGGGAAAGTTAAAGGAGAGTATGATCTCAGGATAAAAGCTGTTCTGGATTCTGGAACCTCAACTCAGGATGTCCTAATTAACCGGGAACTTACCGAAAAGCTTGTTGGGCTTTCTCTAGATAGTGCAATTGCAATGGCTGCAGATGCTCTTGATCCCGGGGTTGTGCTGGATAAATTGAAGCACGAGTTGTTAGGCAGATACTATACTGTCAGCGGGCACAAGTTTGATCGTTACATCCTTGCGAATTCGATTACTCCAAGGACCTCTTTGGATGGGGAGCTGATTGAGGAAGTGCTTGCTGAACTGGGGGTGGATTAAATGGCAGGCTTTTTTAGGGAAGTGGCTCGCAGGGTCTTTTCTCAAGAGCTGAAAGATTCGAACTTGGCTTCTAGGGACGAGAATGATCAGTATGCTCCTCAGTACGTCCTGACTCCAACAGGAGCTAAAGTAAACCGCATCTTCCTTGTCGGCACGCTTATCGAAAAAGAAGATATTGGAACTGATTCTGAATACTGGAGGGGTAGAATTTCAGATCCTACAGGCTCCTTTCTGGTCTATGCCGGACAGTACCAGCCCGAAGCGTCTCAGTTCCTGGCTGACTGTGAACTGCCTGCCTTTGTGGCAGTTGTGGGTAAAACCAGTACCTACACTACAGATGACGGAAATATCCTGACATCCATCCGCCCCGAATCCATCCAGCAGGTAAACGAGCTAACTCGTGACCTCTGGGTGCTGGATACTGCGAAGCAGACTCTTGAGAGAATAAGGGCAGTTGAGGCAGAAGAAGATCCAAACTCAAAACTCGCAAAAGAACACTACTTTACTGACACTGATTCTTATCGTGCAATGGTTAAAAAGGCTCTTGAGTCCCTAAAAGAAAGTGAGTATTAATCATATGGCAGCCGAACTTAGATGAGAAATATCCCATAATTTTTATCAAATTTTGATATTTCTTTTTTCATTACTTTGGGAGTGCTGAAGATCATGAATACCTCACATTTTAGGTAGGGGATAAAGTGAACTATCGTATCTGTGTGTTTTCATTTAATTCTCTAAATCATCGCTTCTTTGTAAAATGAGTTTTTTGGCACCATTGTAAGGGATTGTGTTCATTATCTCTGTCCAGGATTTGATACGGATTGGAATAAAACAGCTTACGGTATGCCTGGTTAGATCACTTATCACATAGTGTTGGTGCCTGATTATCAGTACTAATATATTCTAGATGATTCCGATATATTCTAGATAATTCCGATTTGCCTCTAGTTTATTTTTTCGGGGAAATCCTTTGTGACTTCTGCCTAAAATATATATAATTAATGCAGTTTAATTGGGTAAAGGCAGAATTAAGCATTTAATCAGACATTATGGAGATGTGTAAATAAGTAGAATTTGTTTGCCTATTTGCCACTATTATTGATTGAAAGTCAGATTGATTTTTAAGTTACTGTCATATTGAGAGAATAGGTGGCATTCTTATGCATATCCATGGGAGGTGGGCTTAATCGTCTAGTTCAAAATTATTATCAAGATATCGTCATTACTTTATCTCATCCTATAACTGCATAAGTCCTATAGGATTAAATAATGTAAGTAAATATTTAATTGTAAGTAAATATTTAATTCTCGCTTAGCTTCAGAAGGCTTTGTATCTCTCTACATAGGTGGTTTTTTGTCAACCAGCCTCCAACATTAATGTGCAAGCTTTTAGGTTCCTTTTGGGCGATCTCCAAATTCGAGACTTTTTAACATTTTTTAGTACCACAGGAATTCAATTATTTCCAATTATGCACTTCAATAGGTATAAAGGATCAGAAAATAATAATAAGTCTACTAAATTTGTTCCCAGATGAATATTTTTTTGCACTGATGCTTTCATTTGCGTTGTTTCTTCGCCCGACCGAGTCACGGCAAATTATGGCTTTGAAGCATTAATCCTATTAAATCATCATTTGAAAAGCAATATTCTCCCTCGATATTCACAGAGTTAGGAAGTTCTCCAAATTTATTTTTCAAAAGGAGATCTCCTATTCCCTCCTGCATAACATGGCTGATTCCAAGAATTGAAGCCGTAAGTCTGGGGTTTACATCCACTACATATGGAAGGTCACTAAGTACTATGTCTACGCCCACGTACCCAAAACATTCCAAGCATTCTACTGTGGAGATTGCAGTTTCATTGAGTTCTTCTATCCTGGAAGTCCTATATGGAGTCCGGCTTCCATTGTATTTTATGGAGAAAACTTCTTTTCTTTCTCCCTCTTCTCTGATTTCGCTTTTTTTCTGGCTAAACTCTATTAACTGGAGATTTACAGTGAGTGGAAGAGGCTTTTTGCCTGCGATAAGGCTGACGCTAAGATGCTTCCCTTCAATATATTCGGTTGCAATGAACTTTTCACTATCCTCAAATTTCGTGACAAGATAAGTTGCTTCCGCTCCGCAGCCAAATCGGGGTTTTGTAACATATTTTTTCTCTCCTTCAGCTTTTTTCGCGATCTTAGGAGTCTTAATTCCAGCTTCTTCCAGGATTTTTGTGCAAAGGAGTTTGTCTGCACAATAAGCTGTCGATTTGGGTGAGCATCCAAGATTTATAGTGCTTCCTTCAAGAATTTTGTTCAGTTCTGGAAGCATACAGTCTGGGGCAATAACCAGTCCAGCGTCGCAATCAAGGGCTTTTTTCTCAATTATCTGCCTGAAGTTTTCTGCGGTGGATCTAATTACCGTGCCTGCACCTATTCTTATGCCTGCTGAAGGATAATACACTTTATGCCCCAAGCTGACAAAGCTTTTTGCGAGGGTTTTTAGCATAGCTACTCCCTCGGGGATCAGGGACTTTTCAACATTCGTGCCGACAGCGAATTCTGCAATGAGGATATTCATTGAAAAAAAATCAACTCTTTATATTTTACTTTTTTCCTGTGAGACTAGAGGCGAGAAGTGAAGGAAACAGAACTAAATGAAGTTTAATTAGTGAAGGTTTATATAATTTTATATAGTTTATAGTATGAAGTTAAATGTGTAGAATATACAGGCGGCTGGTACTATAAACAGCAGAAATTTCAATTTTCAGTCCATATTTGGAAACCCTTTCGTGAAAACCCTTTCTATTGCGATTCTCATGGGTATATTCCTTGTTGACATGGGTCTAGGGCTCTTTGCTATTTTTCTTAATAAAACAAGTCCATTTCCTCCAGCAATCATACTTTTGGTCTTCTCAGTGATGTTTATTGCAGGAATGGTTTTTTTCGAAAAGCATGGCTTAAACACTCTTGGTTCTATTATTGGAGGAGCTCTTGCAGGTTTTGGTCTTTGCTTTGTGGGTGTATTATTTGTGGGAGGCTTGCAGTTTACTTTAAGAGGAGGGATCTCTATCATTGGGTGGAACCAGGTAATTTCTGCAGTCGCAGTTTCTATGATTACAAGTATCATTATACTTAAAGTACTTTCATATAAACTTCAAAAATACTTCAAATGATTTTTTTTTGTTTCATTTTTTGAAATCGTATACATCCAATTAGTCAAAATCTATTTATAGAACTACAAACAATCACATTTCAAGATGAGCGTAACCGTTACAATTAATAGGATGGGGATTGATTGATGAAGGTAATGGATAAGGAAGAAAAAACTGATCCTACAGAGGATACCCAGATTGGAGCTGAAAGTTCAGGATCCTGTAATTCTGGTTATTCGGCAGCAAAGACTAATGATCTAAAGGAAAACATCGAACAGATTTCTGTTGATTTAGGGACTGAAAAGGGCTCTGAAGTTGCTTGCCGGGAGGAAAATGAAATCCTGAAGGATCAGCTTTTTCGGCTTGCAGCAGATTTTGACAATTTCAGAAAACGGATCTCACGCCAGATAGAGGAAAATCGAAAATCTGTAATTGAGCAGTTGCTTCTTGATTTAGTTGAAATTACAGACAATTTTGATCGCGCTTTAAAATCTGCAAAGACTGCCGTGGATATGAACTCGATTATCAGTGGAATAGAACAGCTTTCAAAGCAATTTGTTACAATTCTTGAAAAATATGGGCTTGAGAGAATTGAATGCGAAAGAAGCACTGAGTTTGACCCTCACAAGCATGAGGCGATTCAACATGTTGAGACCACTGAAGTACCGTGTAATACTGTAGTAGAAGTTCACAGACACGGATATGCTCTTGATTCAAAAGTTATCAGACCTACTATGGTTTCAGTAGCAAAAGAGCCAGAAGAGTCAGAAAAATAACATGATCAGGAAATAATTGTCTTTCCATAAAGATTTCTTCGGCCTATATTTGGTCCGGTTTAGATATATGTTTCATACAAAAGACAATTAATTACTTAACGATTATACTGGAATTCAGACATAAATTTGGAGACTTTTTATTTATTACTGGGCGTTTGATTCATTACAGTCTCAGAATTTGAAAACTAATAACAAATTTTTTCAAACATGGAAGGTAATAAAAGTCTATAAACTTATTTAAAAATATCTAAACTAGAGTTGCAAAATATTCATCGAGTATAATTATATATTCAATTCAACTAAATAATTTAGTTTAATTGAGTAACTTGGCTTAACGAATTAAGAAAATAATTTAAATTTGATTCTTACTTAATTAAACAATTTGACTTAAACTTGACTTAAACTTTTATCTAGCTTAGTAGTTATCTAAATAATTTGCTTAACAATTAGTTTGAGGAGAATAACATGGCAAAAATATTGGGCATTGACCTTGGTACTACCAACTCATGCATGGCAATAATGGAAGGTGGGGAAGCTGTTGTGATCCCTAATGCTGAAGGTAGCAGGACAACTCCTTCCGTAGTAGGATTTTCTAAAAAAGGGGAGAAACTTGTAGGTCAGGTTGCAAAGAGGCAGGCTGTTTCAAATCCAGAAAACACTGTCTATTCCATTAAAAGACATATGGGAGACGCCAATTACAAGGTAACCCTACAGGGGAAACAATATAAGCCTCAGGAAATCTCAGCAATGATACTCCAGAAGCTTAAATCAGATGCAGAAGCTTATCTCGGGGAGAAGATCACGCAGGCTGTTATCACGGTTCCTGCATATTTCAATGATGCACAAAGACAAGCAACAAAGGATGCAGGAGAAATCTCAGGGCTTGAGGTTCTGAGAATAATTAACGAACCGACATCAGCATCCCTTGCATATGGGCTCGACAAGGGGGCTATTGAACAAACGATTTTTGTTTATGATCTCGGAGGCGGAACTTTTGATGTGTCTATCCTTGAACTCGGAGGTGGAGTCTTTGAAGTAAAATCTACAAGCGGTGATACTCACCTTGGAGGAGATGACTTCGATCAGCGTATTGTTAATTACCTACTTGCCGAATTCAGGAAAACGGAAGGAATTGACCTTTCAAAGGATAAGTCTGTGCTCCAGCGCTTGACGGATGCTGCAGAAAAAGCCAAGATTGAACTCTCTGGAGTTGCAAGTACCAATATCAATCTTCCTTTCCTTACAGTCGGCCCGGATGGAGAACCAAAACACCTAGATGTCGATCTAACCAGAGCCCAGTTCCAGAAAATGACCGAAGACCTCCTCGAAAAAACTCTAGTGTCGATGCGCCAGGCTCTTAGTGACGCAAAGCTGACTCCCAATGATCTTGACAAAGTGATTTTGGTCGGAGGTGCAACAAGGATGCCTGCTGTAGTCGAGCTTGTGGAGAATTTTACAGGCAAAAAACCCTACAAGAACATCAACCCAGATGAGGCTGTTGCAATAGGAGCAGCGATTCAGGCTGGTGTGCTAGGTGGCGAAGTCAAAGACATCCTACTACTTGACGTAACTCCCCTTTCTCTAGGAATTGAGACTCTTGGAGGTATATCTACTCCCTTGATCCAAAGAAATACAACAATTCCCACCAAGAAAAGCCAGATATTCTCAACTGCAGCTGATAATCAACCCTCAGTAGAAATTCATATACTTCAGGGAGAAAGAGGAATTGCTTCTGAGAACAAGACCCTTGGAAGCTTCATCCTTAGTGGCATTCCTCCTGCTCCAAGAGGCATTCCGCAGATTGAAGTCACTTTTGATATCGATGCAAATGGAATCCTGCATGTTGGTGCAAAGGATCTGGGGACCGGCAAGGAACAGTCTATTTCTATACAAAAGCCAGGTGGGCTTACAGACTCTGAAATCGAGCGTATGATCAAAGATGCGGAATTGCATGCTGATGAAGACAGAAAGCGTAAGGAAGAGGTCGAGGCTAGAAACAATGCTGAAGCCCTAGTCAATGCTTCGGAAAAGACTTTGAAAGATGCTAAGGACATAACTACTGAAGATCAGAAGTCAAAGGCAAATGCTGCAATAGAGGATCTTAAAAAAGCTATTGAAGGCAAGGACATCGAAGCTATTAAGGCGAAAACTGAGACTCTTCAAGAAGCTGTGTACCCAATTTCCACGGCACTTTATCAGAAAGCGCAGGAGCAATCTCAACAAGCTGCAGGTGGAGAAAAAGCCACAGATGTAAAAGATCCTGATGATACTGTCGTTGATGCCGATTATGAGGTAGTTGACGACGAAAAGCGTAAATAAACAAAGAAGAATTAACCTTGATGTTACAGGCCTGGAGATTCACAGGCCTGGCTGGAATTTGTTTGCAGATTTTGAATCCTTAATTTTTTAAAAATTACAGGGAATCCTGATGGCTACGACACGTGATTACTATGAAATTCTCGGATTGTCTAAAGACGCCTCAGCTGAGAATATAAAGAAGACTTACAGGAAGCTTGCACTGAAATATCATCCTGATAGGAACAAAGAACCTAGGGCTGAAGAAAAGTTTAAAGAAATATCCGAGGCTTATGCAGTTCTTTCAGACCCTGAGAAACGAGCGCAGTACGATCGTTTTGGGCACGCTGGGATAGATGGGCAATACAGTGCAGAGGATATATTCCGAGGTGCTGACTTTAGTGGATTCGGGGATATCTTTGAAATGTTTTTCGGAGGAAGTAGAAGAGGTCCTATGGGGCCAAGGAAAGGATCTGATCTCCAGTATGATCTTTATATTACCTTTGAGGAAGCTGCTTTTGGGATCCACAAGGATATTGATATCCAAAGGACTGAAAGATGTTCAACTTGTCATGGGACTGGAGCTAGGGAGGGTACAGGCCCAAAACGTTGTCCCACATGCGTTGGCACAGGTCAAGTTCGCACTACTCGCTCCGGCTTGGGTATGCAGTTTGTAAGCACCAATACCTGTAGTACTTGTCATGGTAGGGGCCAGATTATTGAGTCTCCGTGCTCCGTTTGCAAAGGAGCAGGTAGGGTTCGAAATAAGAGGAAAATAACAGTAAACGTACCTGCAGGAGCAGATTCAGGAATGATCCTTAGGCTTAGTGGGGAAGGCGATTCAGGAGAACCAGGTGCACCAGCTGGGGATCTTTATGTTGTCATGCATTTAATGGAACACAGGTATTTCAAGAGGGTCGATTCCGATGTAATTTCCGAACTGCCAATCTCCTTCTCCCAGGTTGCACTCGGAGGGGATGTGATGGTCGATACGCTGTATGGTAAGGTTAAAATGAATATCCCTCCAGGAACTCAAACTCATTCTGTTTTCAGGCTTAAAGACAAGGGAATCCAGCATCTGCACGGGCATGGAAGAGGTGATCAGCTCGTCAGAGTTATGATCAAAACTCCCACCAGACTTACTTCTGAACAGAAAGAACTTCTCCGTCAGTTTGAATACCTGAGTGAAGGTAAAAAATCCGAAGGAAGTGAAAAAGACCTTAATGAAAAATCAAAGGAGAAACAAAAGAAAACCAAGGGTCTTTTTGAGAAAGTAAAGGATGCATTTGAAGGTTAAAAGCAGCTTCCAATTGAACTTTAATCTTTTTGACATACATTCTTTTTTATATACAATTTCTGTCGAGTTTTCACAGTTATATTGCTGCGATAAAAATTGTACTGGCTATAGTGAAAAACTGATGGAATATTACTATCAAAGAATTTTTTTAATTTTTATTGATCCATCTTCTTAATATGACAGTATTTTAATATTCAATCTAACTTTAAATGAATAATTCAACATCCTATAAATGTACACAAATGTAGAATTTGTTTGCATACTTTGCCATTCTTATTCTTTAAGAGTTAGATAACTATTCATATTGGGCAAAAGAATACTAAGAGCCATTTTTATTGGATTCAATGTCAAAATTATGTGGGCTGATTTTACTTAACTGTCGGCTATATTAGATTAGGTATCCTGGTGATCTTAGATGTCAAAAAGTTGATCTTATGAGCTGCAGGTGAAGAGATTCCTGCAGCCTGCCGGAAAGTCTACTTCAAGGTACTGGAATACCTATAACTTATAATTAAATTTAATTTTTTATATATTCTTTGCATATACACTAAATAGTATCAACTTAAAATAATTATTACGAACATTACAGAAGTCTGTTCTTGGAAGGACCTTTCTATTGCTCCTTAACAGAGGCTAATGAAAGTTGAAAGGGAGAGTTTCTCAGACATCCAAACACAAAAGAGGTCTTGGGTATGTAAAAAATAGTCTTTTTCTTTTACAAAAATGCTCTGATTTGTGGATTTTGCATTGGCTTTGAAGAAATTAAAAGCTGTTTTTATTGATTCTTTTGCCTGAAAACTTGAAATTAGTGCATTATACCTTAATAATTCTTTATTAGGACGAACACCTTATGAGGTTGATGGATAAGACTCTACTCAACTTTTCACGAAACCGGCCTTGAAATGATGAAAATCGTCAACATCAAGACTCAATTTATACTTTGTGAACTATACATTTTGGCATTTATGGAGACTGCAAACATATCGATAGTATTTCCTCAATCGAAATTAAATGTGGTCATGCAAAAGATAATAGAGATGACTTGCACTTTTTGGACTTGGAATAATAACAAATCAGTATGAAATCTTACTATTCTCAAGTGCTTATTTCGGGGACGAATTTATTCTCGTCCCCCCATTCCTTAAGGTATGTTATTATCGGAAGAATTTATTTTCGATTACATTTGCGATATTAGGGATTGTCCAGTTTAATTTCAATAATCCCTTTCGAGTTTTTTGTTTTTCTCTTGTTTTGTATATGTCCTTCGATAGTTTCACGGTGATACCTCCAGAAACTATTACTGTGACAATCATTTGTAGGTATTGTATTAACAACATATTACCATTCCTGATTTGGGTTAAAGAGGAAGAGATAGTATGCATAGACTAGCTGAGCAATAGTAAACCATGCATACAGCAATTGCGGGATAAATGTCAATCTTACGATATAGTCCCATTTTTTAGGATTTTGTACGTATCGCAGTGTGTAGATGCAGTCCACGTACATTACACACATTACAAGAATGAACATCGTATTCAAATGATAGACACCCCTTATTATGTCTTCTAAGGTATAATCTAGCAAAATACCCTGGATCGACAACATAATCCAGAATAATATGGTGTTCAGGATGTCTTTTCTGGTACTTCTATTCCAGCCATGTTCCCATAAGGTGTCAATTCCACCACGAAGCCAGCGAACTCGCTGTTTCCACAAATCTGCTAGCTTTAATGGAACATCTGTCCAGGCATACATCCCAAAACCTGCGGCAATATGGTAACCTAGTTCTTTCAAAGTCACTGTCAGCTCATAGTCTTCGGTGATGTTATGCACATCGTATACAGTGCAATCCGTTTTTCCAGCAGTTCTACGTCTTGCCATAACTGCTTTTATCGCTTCGATCTTGTACACTGTGCACATACCATGCGCGACTTTAATACTTGTACCCTGTCCAATTCGACTTCGATCGAATTCTGCATATTCTACATACTGCCAGTGATATATTAACTTTTCAAAAAATCCGCGAGTCACCTGTTTAACTACACCGGCACGGGAGCACACAGCACCAAGCAGAGGATCTAGCTGAAATTCTATTAGTGCTTGCTCAACCAGATCTGAAGCTATGACTGTATCACCATCAACTGATAATACATAATCATACGGTTTCAGATCGATGGTCTGATATGCAGTATTCAATGCCCCAGATTTCTTAAATTTATTACCCACAGTTTCTATCAAACTTATGTGGTTATTATTAGTAGCTATATTTCTTACTATCTTCACCGTGTCATCTGTGCTATTATCATTGATGACAACAATATCGACCTTGTGCGTTTGCGAAAGAAGTGATTCAATTGTTGAACGTATTACTTTTGCCTCATTATGCGCTGGCACAAACGCGATGACATTTGTTGTCATTTCACCATCCCCATAGCTATCAAATATTTATATTTATACTAACTTATTATCATGTTATCTATTCTATCATCATTGATGGCAATAACACCGAAGTTGTGCGTTTGCGAAAGAAGTGATTCAATTGTTGAACGAATTGCATTAGTCTCATTATACGCTGGCACAAACGTGATGCCATTTGTTGTCATTTCATCATCCTCAAAGACTATCAAATATTTATATTTATACTAACTTATTATCATGTTATCTATGCTCTCATCATTGATGGCAATAACATCGACGTTGTACGTTTGCGAAAGAAGTGATTCAATTGTTGAACGAATTGCATTAGTCTCATTATACGCTGGCACAAATGCGATGATATTTGTTATCATTTTATCATTCACATAAACAATTATTTGTATATAAACTAACTTATCATCATTTTTTCCACTATAATCAAAATCAGTTTAATTTTCATCATATTGTGACTATTCAGAATGGACAAAACACTATCCACAATCATCTTTATAAAGATTTGGTGAGCAAATCCCGCTGGTTTTTTACCGTTAACCTCAATCTATTGATCATGTTTTTTATTTCTCCATTGATTAGTAATCTAAAGTATTAATTACAGCAAATTGGATATCTATCAACTTGTTTTTGTAGGCTGGATAGTTGTATCATATTTTTCTTGTCTAAAGTCCCAATTTTTCTTTGAATTTTATTAATTTCTATTACTATTGAGTAATAAGTGGTATATAAGCTAATAATGATACACAAGTAATTAAATCTAATTATTTATAATCAGTTATTATAAAATATTATCGGATTATCTGATAATTTGTTTGAATATTCTTTTCTCATTCTCTGAAAGGTTCAATATGATTCGATTGTTTAATCATTATATGGATCATGGTAGCATAGACAAATTCTTACTGGATTTTGGCAACATTTCTTAATTTTTAGAGGATCTTGATAATCTCTTATTTTCACTAATTATTTAATGCTACCTATGAGCATATGATAGAATTTAGGGGGTTATCGAAATACTCTTTATTCAAACGGCGACATAGACCAAGATATCCAAATTTACGTTCTACTATCCAGAGATGAGACAATACTTGAAAATCTTTAACTTCATCATTGCGCTTTACTATTTCCAATACTGAATCACAAAATGTAGTCTCATTTTAAATAATGCGACATTTTATATGTAAACTTATGCTTTTCGCAATAGTTATTCAGCTCTTCCATTTAATACTTTTAATTTCGTTTGAATTATTTTTTTTGATATTAACATTTTTTTATCGTTTTTTGATTGCCAGCCATCTTTATTTATTTGAATCTACACAAAAATTACTATCATCATGGTGATGATTAGATGATTAAGGTTTAGGAATATTTTGAACTTCCGCTATAAATTCGATTGTGAGTGCCCATTTAGCTTTTTAATCTAGGTCTACAAATTATTTTCTTCGATCCTAAATCGTTAACAACTTGTCTAAGTTGTGAATCTGAATAAGGTATTTCAAATCTTTCTTTGACAAATTGAACTGTACTTTTGTTTGCCAACCACGGTAATAACCAGCATATGCTGGTGTTGGCTCTGAAATTGCTTTCCTTAACTTAGGGAGTTGTTTTGCTTTTAAAATGTACTTTACTCCTCAACCATTTTTGTATTTAAGGCTGAATAAACCTTTTTTTCCAGCATGCTTTATCCAACGATAAACTGTGAGCAATATGCTGAAAAATCTTCTACAACTTTCGTTGGCCTCAAACCTTTTTTATCAATAATAAGATTGTAGTCTCATATGTTCTTTTTTGTCGCAGAAAACAATGGTTGTCTTAGGAGTATCATCAGTAGTAAACGTTCCAAAGCTCATAATTTTATTAATATACTTATGACTAATATAATAATTCTTCAGTATATAAAGGTGACTATACTTTGACCCAATCAACCAGTTTACTGGCATAGCCAGAATCATAAAAGGTAATCTGAAATCTGGAAAATATCCTTCTTTTGTTCCGAACAAATTTAGTTCTATCTTGATCTCCGTATTCGCAAAATGGACTACAACCATCAATCAGTCTTTTTGTATACATTAGAATTTGACACTTTTACCTTTTCACTTTCTTACTTTAGTTTTTCGGTATAAATTTATTTTTGAATGAAACCTCATTTTTTTGGAAAAAAAATCATTTTACACTTTCAAAAATTCGATCAAAATTTGGAAAAATGACAATCTAGTGGCAGAAAGTTATATGTCAAATTGAATCGCAAAAAGTGGGGCCAAAATTTTTTGACGTAGTATTTTTCTTTCATTCCTCTAAAACATGTAAATTCCCTTCAAACCAAAAATCAAACTGGATAATCAGGGTTCTTATCAGTATTATGACCGCAAATTTAAGATGTATCGTTGGTTTTAATTTATAAACGATCTGAAAAAATTCAATCAACTATGTTTCTCTGCCATATGCGATTCTCTGTTCAGTTCTCAGTGCAATATTTATTCGTTCCAAAATTCCTTCGAGCTATAATAAGTGGTATTCAGAATGATAATTATTGATAACTGTAAAAATAAGGATATCCAGGGACAATTGCAAAGCTAATTTAATTGCCTTGGTTCGGAAGTAAACAAGGAAATGATTTAGGACACTACTTCTATCCATTCAGATCTTGGAGATGCAAAAAAGGAGAAACCTCGAGAAATGAAGCAAAAATAAGGAGAATCAGAGATGGAACCTGGACAAAAAAGGGTATAAGTCGCACTTTGGAATAAACTGAATAGCATAAGAGATCGGGATTAAGAGCTGATTAGAAGATTCGAAACAACGACTTTATCATAATGATTCTCAGGTAGATTTATCCGAAAAAAATGAAGTGGTTTACAGAGACAAAGGATACTTTGGAGCAAAGCTAAAAGGATTTGATGCAACAATCAAAAGAGCAGTAAAAAACATCTTCTTGGAATGAGTGATTTTTTAAGAAACAAGTGGATTAACTCAAAAAAATGTTCAAAATGAAAGAGTGTATACAGTAACATAAAAGGTATTAAAAGCAGGAAAAGTTTTTGTCATTAATGTTCAAAGAGTGAACCTGAAGTTATTGTACGGCTTTTTGTTATAAACTCTATCAGTTGATGATATTGGAAATAAAAAATTAATGAACCAGAAAAGAAAAAAATCGTGTCGAATACAAAATTCGCGAGAAAATTTGTACAGGATTCCCGTGAGGATAATAATTAATACAGTTTTTATTACAAAAAATATGTTAATAGAAACAATATTTTAGAACCAGAATTTATCGAAAGCATACATCTAATAATATATAAATATGCTTCATGATTCTGCTTTATTCATACGATCCAAACTTACATCTTTTGTTGCTTGTTTTTTGATATTTCCATTTCTCCGAAAAAATATGCACTGATGTGAAGCACTTTTATGAGAAGAAATAACTTCTTCCGAAGATCTCCCAAATAATAATAGTATTTGATTATGTTAAATAAGTAAATGTTATTAGAAACAAAGTTTCCTTATATGATATATTACTTAACTATGAATCATCAAGTAGTATAATTTGATATCAAATATATGGATAAATAATTATTATATACAATATATATATATAACTAATTAAATATATTGGACATACGATTATTTAGCGAAATGGTATTTTCACAGTGTGTCTATCGATGGAAAACATAAAAAATGTATCAAATTAAGCGAAAACGTATCAAATTAAGCGATGGAGATGAAACAAATGAGTAAACAAAAACTTTCCAGAATAAAAAAGACAATTAATATTTTGATAGCTGTACTTTTCATAGTAACATTAACAATTTCTTCAGCAAGCGCATGTTCTAGTAAGTCGGTCAAAAACTCAAATTCGGTTGATAACAATATCCCTGAAAACTCGAATCCGATAAATTACGGAACCCCTGTCAACTTGAATCCGGTTAATTACGGAACCCCTGTCAACTCGAATCCGGTTAATTACGGAACCCCTGTCAACTTGAATCCGGTTAATTACGGAACCCCTGTCAACTCGAATCCGATGAATTACGGAACCCCTGTCAACTCGAATCCGATGAATTACGGAACCCCTGTCAACTTGAATCCGGTTAATTACGGAAACCTTGGTAATGGGTTTGATTCTAACAGTTGGATTTGAACGATTGGTTTGGCAGCTATAAGGCCGAATGGGTTCTACAAAAAAATATTTGAAACAAGAGATTTTTATCATTTTCTGGGTTTTTGATTGATTGCAGTCATTTGTCGGTGTAATTAATTGCACATTTTGTCAAGCCCAGAAGATATTAAAAAATCTCAGGAATACAGAACCTTAATTTATAGCCCTCAGAGTAAAAATTAACATTTCAAAAAATTAGACTAATGAACTTATTTACAAGTACACTCACTGGTATTTTCGCAAATTTGCTGTAAATTCAGAGCTGAATTTTTGTATACTATCTGTAATTGGGTTCTTCAAAGGTGTGATTTCTTCCCGAATAACTTCTTTAGATTTGTGATTTCAGAAAAACAGATACACTTTCTTATGCACTCTCTACTAAAATTAAATGTAGAGACTTTTTATTATTTCCTAGGTTTTGAAAATCTGTGCATCTTCTCAATTTGACCCAAAATTCGGACATTTTTACCGAGATTATGTAGCAACGCTGCCGAAATTTTGAGAAAATGCATAGTTTTTATTAGAATAATTGTTACAACACAAATCCAAAATGTTTCTACCTTTAGACATTGAAGAATATAAATTCTATAAATATTGAATGCAAATGTTATTAGAACATATTGAAAGTAAATTGCTCCATAACTATATCAACGATAGCGCCTCATTGCCTCGAAAGGAGGCACTCTATATAAACCAGAGAATATCATTAATGGATCATTATGGCAAAATTACATTATTAACTTTGTCAGTGCTTCTTTACTTGAAAGTACTCGGTGTGTGACACGGAGATTCGGCTCAAAACATTTAGAATACCTAATTATATGGCACCTGAACAAAACCCAGGAAAACAGGGAGACGCGAGCACTGGTATTTACGCACTGGAAATTATTTTATATGAGATACTAACTGAAAACATTTCATTTTATGGAAATAATATTCTTTCTTTAATGAAACAACACCGACAGTCAATCCCTATCTCTCTTCAAAAGCTACAATCTTCAATTCCTCCTGAAATAGAGGCATATTACTCAAGTCAATGCGCCTAAATCAGGATGATCGATATCAGCTTACCAGCGCACTCTGGAATGATTTGAAGCATTTTGCAGATATCGAGTTATTACTCTTTCAGATGGATCAGGAACCAGCATTAATAGATGTTTACATAGCATCAAATATGATGGGAAACATCCTGATTTCCATCGCATTTTTGGTACTTTTATAGTTACTTTTATAGTTAATTGTGCCCACTTGTATACCTAATGCAGTGCCAATAAAGCATAGACTATTACGATTTGCCTCTAATTTTCACAATTTGCCTCTAATTTTCATAAATTATTTATCTGCCATTTATAATCATATGACACCATTTAGGGGTTTGTTAAGTCCGCCTTGATTAATTTTTTTGTGTTCTTCGGATTTGTGGAAATGTTTTCAGATCAGAAGATATTCAAAATACTGGAAGAGAATCAAAGTATAAGTAATAGCACAAATAATATCATTATAATGAGCTCAGTTGCCAAAAATATTTAATGCAAATGATAATTTTGGACAATGGGTTAGGTTTTTTGGAAAATATAAATTTCAAGGATACATACTTTCTGGGTCCATAATGAGTAAAGAGTCTACAACTAGTAAATATTCTTGTTGAGCAACTAAAGAGTATAATAGAATTTGATAATGGTTAAGGAATAAGTTTTAATAATACTATTTCAGAAAAAGACTAATTGTCTGGAAGTCTATCCATTATAAAGGGGATGTACAATGAAAAAAGCAAAAATTCTGGTTGTTGAAGATCAGAATATAGTGGCTCTCAACATCAGGAATAAGCTGATCAATCTTGGTTATACTGTGCCTGGTACTGCAGCTACTGTAGAAGAAGCCATAAAAAAAGCAAAGCTGACAAATGCGGATCTTGTTTTGATGGATATTATGTTGAGAGGAGAGAAGGATGGAATTGAAGCTGCCCGCGAAATCAAAAATCAACTCAAAATTCCAGTACTTTATTTAACCGCATATACTGATGATGAGACTCTCGCTAGGGCAAAAACTACAGAGCCTGCAGGATATATCTCAAAACCTTTTAAGGAAGAAGACCTGCATATCAGTATAGAGATGGCTTTGCACAAACATAAAATTGAAAGAAAAGAGAGTGATAACATTAATTGATAATTAGCTTTTTAAACAAAGAAGCAGACAACCATACAATTGAGAACACTATGGGTATATCCTTTTCATCATATATTAGCTTTGTTACACTTTCTTTTCACATCTATCGCAGAGTATAATATTATCCCCATAAACAAGATGTAGTGAAAAAAAAGTGATGTGAGACATTACAGTCAAACAATATCTCAGCAGAAAAATATGTTTCTAAAAAGTATCTTAATTCTATTTTCAAACGAAAACTCATTCTGCTGTTTCAACATGTATTGCTTGCATTAACGACTTGATAGTCCAGATATTTTAACAAAACAGAAACCAGAAAAATTAAAAAAACTCTAAAAAAACTTTTTGAATACTAAAGCAAGGTTATTTCAGCAGATATTAAGAATCCCTATTTTTTTAAATTACCGAATTTGCATATCTAGTATGTTACGTGGAACATTGCAGCGATCCTGCCTTCAAGTTAGTTCCAGACTCAATTGTCCAGGCTGTAGGAAATAGTTACATACCGTACTTTTTTCCTGTGAAAAAACCTAGCTTCACCCAGAAGTTTTATAGAACATATCTGCCAGGTTACTATTAAGATTTTGTTGTATCCATTCTTTATATATTCACCTTGCTTCCTCGAATGAAATTTTATAGGAAGCTCATTATGTTTTTTGAAAACTCTTTCTCTCTTTTTTTGATCTGTAAGTTAAGACGGATGAAAATTTCATGATCAAAAGTCTCTCAGGTTAAAGTAATCGAACCAAAATTTGTAGAATTGATCTTCAGCTTCATAGGAATTATTTGAAATAAAATTTTAATAGTTTGTGTATATTTACAGTTATAGGTTCTGTAAAGTTAATGCTTGACAACATATTTATTCCAGTCGAATACCACATAGTAAACTATAGGATATTCGACTGGAATAAATAATCTCTAATTGCTGCAAACAGGGAAATCTAGCTCAAAATTATCGGTAATTACTGGAGGATTTGGAAGTTGAAAATATGATAAAATGCTGAAATAAACATATTTTAAGAATTTGGAAGCTCAGATTAACCAATTTGAATCTACTGTGAGTTTTTCTGGTATTATCTAGTGGTAATCAATAAATACCTTATAAGTATTAAGTGGGTTCATCATGCTTCGTATAATTTTTCTTGGTACTGGAGGCTCCCTTCCAACTCGTAACAGAAACCCATCCTCATTAATGGTAAATAGGGAAGGAGAACTCATTCTTTTTGACTGCGGAGAAGGAACTCAGCAGCAAATGATGAGAGCAAAAACAGGAATAATGAGCCTGTCATCGATTTTTATCAGTCATTTCCATGCAGATCATTTTCTTGGGATTCCGGGCCTGATCCAGACAATGTCTTTCATGGGGAGAAAAGAACATCTTATGATATACGGCCCAGAAAGAACCCTAGAATTTACCGAGCTTTTTAAAGCTTTTGGCTATTTCAACTTAAAATATGAAATAGAGGGTGTCCAATTAAAACCCGGGGACATTGTGAAGGGAAAAGATTATGTGATCCATGCCTTAAAAACAGAACACAGTATCCCTAGTCTGGGATATGCACTTGTGGAAAATCCTCGTCCAGGACGCTTTAACAGGGAAAAAGCAATCAATATGGGCATTTCACCTGGCCCTCTTTTTGCAAGACTACAAAAAGGAAATCCTGTCGAAGTCGATGGAAAAATTATAAAGCCTGAAGATGTGATGGGATCCCTGAGACCTGGAAGAATTGTTGTATACAGTGGAGATACAAGACCATGTGAATCCGTACTCGAGGCTAGCAGGGATGCTGACCTCCTAATTCATGACTGTAGTTTTGCCAACGAGATGACAGATTGGGCAAAAGAGTCAAAACATTCTACCGCTGGTGAAGTTGGAGTCCTTGCAAAGGAAGCAGGGGTAAGGAGATTGATTCTTACTCATATTAGCTCGCGCTACGCAGCTGACGCTGAGCCCATTCTAAACGATTCAAAAAAAATATTTGAGAATGTCAGCGTAGCTGAAGATCTGATGGAAATCGAAATCTCTTACAGGCCCGAATGAAGCTCTATGTCATATGCTTAAAAAAGAATAGATTAAAAAAGCGAAATATTATTCCGAAACCCACTTTCTGCAGATGTACACAAGAATGCCAACTATTTTCTCAATATAACAGTAGCTTAAAAATTAATTGAACTTTAAAGGAATAAGAGTGAGCAAATAGGCACACAAATTTGTACATCTATTCCTATATATTTATATAAAATCGGTAAAAAACTATGTTTAAATTTTTTAGAAAATATTTAAAATTGAATTTTAAAGTTTGATGTCTTTTAAAAAAGGGTAGTAATAGCCAAGTTATTCTGCCTAAATCCATGAAAGAAATGCAGATATAATTATGGACTCTGATTTGCTCAAATCAGAGTCCAATCCAATTTTTTATCTTCAGAATCGTAGAGTGTAACTCGCATAGTTTTGTCTTCTAACTCATAGATAGGCCTGATACCTATATATAGAATGTCGCCCTGGGTAATATCAATCTCACCATTGACTCTTCCGAAATAAACCCGGCCTCTCGTATCGTTTTCTTCTACTATTACACCTTTCCATATAAGATTCTGAATTACACTTATAACCTTACACTTAAACCGGTCCATTTCGCGTATTTCGTTCATGAGAATCCTTTTCTCTTAATGCTTATTTCGTGTCTGTTAGGACCTATTAAAATAGACTCTTGATAGACAATAATGATTTTTGATACATAAAACTATTCCCAGTCTCAGTAGTTAAGAATCTCTTTAGTTTCGAAACCAGTTCTACAAATCAGAATATTGTTAAAAAATTATTTGAGGAGGATTCCGATAAACCCTTATATATAATCATATGCTTATAATTGGTATATAAATAACTCATAAAAATCAGAGGTTTATCGAATGATCTCAAATTAGCTCTTAAAATCCGTGATCTAATTTGCGATTATTTTTCTAAAATTTCCTCCAAATAAATTTTTGTTTTGAACCCCTTTTGTAATTCCATAAGCACCAACAGTTGGTATACAATTAATTTCAAGAGTGAGTAGAGTTTCTGACTCTCCTTTTTTACTCATCTGACTTCAGATTATACTGTATCCTTAATACGATCCGTATCGTTTTCCATTTAGCTCTTTTTTTGTTTAGCTCTTTGAATAAATCATCTCAATATTTTGGTTTCTCAATACATCATAACCTATAACATTCTTCCATTCTAACAAAGGAAACTGAGTTTATCCTCCAATTTTGCGTTGATATATCCCCTTTTCCACATTTTATTGACCCAGTGTTCTAGTCTCTCAATCTCTACTTTCTTATTGCTTACGGCATTTGATACATCAGATGACTTATTTTGTTTTAAGATATAACAATATACATATGCATGATTAAGGAACAAATCATAACCTTCGTCGATTAAATATTATTTGATATCAGCATTTTGTTTTCATTAGTCACATACTTGGAAAAAAACTAGATTTTAGTGATATTTTCATGAGATTTCTTGCAAATTTAGAATCAATTCTCACTAGACTCTGGATACGACTTGCTTTATGAACAGAGGAGTTCCAATTAGTATCGTATCTATATTCGTTCGTTTCGTTCTGCGCATTTGAACCTTGGATGTGGGAATCGCTGCTACAAAGACCGCAATACCTTCGATACAAGGTAAATTTATGTCCATGAAAAGTCGCCCTGCATCATTTCTTGCCAAATGTAACTTAGATTTTCACTAATATTTCTATCCTTTTTTAGATCTTCGATTGTCGATGCGCGCTGAAAAGATGAGACGGGGTCAGCTGATGGAGAAAGCTTTCAAGCATGTTTCCATCACAACCCATTGCATAACTTGCAGAGCCAGCCAATATAAGAGCAGCATTTCCAGATTCTATGGCAAACCAAAAATGGTCATCAACTCTGTGTTTAGTAGCTTTTCCTTCAAAAGATATAAAGTTCGGAATTTTGTTCTCAGATAAACGACCTTATCTTAGGTAGAATCCGTTCCAATTCTATGATAGTTCGTTTAACATTCTGTCATTCAAAACCAATCGAATACGCAATTTAGTCCCTTTTTTGAGAGCTCTATTGGCTTTCCCATTAAGGAAAAAATCGATGTCATTCAGTTTGTACCAAGTTACATTTTGATCCTCTATTATTTGAAAATATTTTAGGAAAGCTATCATAGAAAATATTTATTCCAAAAAAATACTGCTAAATTTCGGATTGAAGTTGGATTTATTAATGATCCTATTCTATTCTTTGCGAGATTAACCTCACTTGATACTCTGAATCAACGATAACTTTTTAGTAAGTTTTCCAGAAAGATCCAGACCCTTTCAATCGAGGGAATAAATACCCTTTCTGCAGGAGAATGGGGATCTTTAATTGTAGGCCCAAAAGAAATCA